>ERZ890510.6-NODE-6-length-213905-cov-8.768506_pt1 | contig 213905 bp, 201 predicted proteins | sample MGYA00521265_ERZ890510 | MGnify/ENA primary metagenome ERZ890510 (study PRJEB32303, sample SAMEA104408624) | aquatic metagenome | biome: Brackish water; feature: Chemocline; material: water | place: Baltic Sea | collected 2014-10-26T21:54:00 | depth 110 m ... | reverse complement strand
AGCTATTTATTCGGTGATATTGCAACAGTATTGCAACAATTAACAGAAAAGCCCCTGCATTTCTGCAAGGGCTTCTAAGTTTGGTTCGCTATGGAGCGGAAGACGAGGTTCGAACTCGCGACCCTCTCCTTGGCAAGGAGATGCTCTACCACTGAGCCACTTCCGCTAGGTGTTCAACAGTAAGCAATCTTGGGCATATGGTCAAGTTCACGCGCTACATTTACTGTCGATTTCGTGTTGATGTTGAGAGTTACTTCACACGTCATCACTAGATCGCAAGTCAATCCACGATCCGTAATGACTCCGCTAGAACCGCTTGAATAGTTCCCAACATGCGGCGGTTGGGTGGTAATCAGTTTTCGAAGCAGGGCTCTTTAGATCGTCGTATCGCTGATTGGATTTATCAAGGATTCGGTACCAACCGCCTTTGTCGTGATCGACCAGATGTTCGAGCGACCATTCCCATGTTTTGTCGTACCAATCCCAATAGGACGCGTCATCAGCACGCATCGCCAACAATCCGGCTGCTGCGATGGTTTCTGAAAGTACCCAGTAGTAGCGATCTGCGTCGATAATTTCGTCATTAGGGCTAATCGAGTAGTTGAAGCCGCCGTGCTCGTGACCCCACCCTTTTTCGATCGCTGTATCGAACAACTTTTGCGCTTGAGGAAACATCCACTGCTCAGGATTGTGTCCTTCAAGGATTAGCAGCAACTTTGTCCACTCTGTCCAATGACCGACAAGATATCCGTGGGGACGGAACAGATTTTTGGGATCGCTGAGGTTGTACCCCCAGTCGACCAACCAATCCTCGGTGTAGTGCTCCCAGATCATGCCACCAGATTGTCCGCCAAGATCAAGGCACACTCGTCTAGCGAGCGTCGTGGCACGCTCAATGTATTTACTCTCACCAGTGGCTTCGTAGGCGGCGATCAGTGCCTCGCACATGTGCATGTTGGCATTCTGACCTCGATAAGGATCCACTCTCGACCAATCTGGTGAAATCTCGTCGACGTAGAGTTGGTCGCTGGCGCGCCAGAATTGTTTTTCAAGAAGATCGAACGTGTCAGCAAGAGGTTGAGCCGCTTCACCGATACCTGATTTTAGGGCAGTAGCGAACGCAAGCATCACGAATGCGTGTCCGTAGCAGTGGTTGGTGGCGTCGGCGATATCGAGACCATCCAATAGCCAAGCGTATCCGCCGTTGGGCTGGCGATGATGTTCTAGTAGGAACTTCACCCCGTGTCGCGCAGCTTCGAGGTATTCAGGGTTGTCGAGCATCCTCACTGCGGTGGCAAATACATAAACGAATCGACAGGTACCCACAAGGTGTTTGGTCCGCTCGTCGAAGATCGACCCATCGTCACGAAGCTGGTTAATGTAACCGCCGAGCTTGGTATCCATGCACGCGGGGTAGTAGAAATCAACGATCTGCTGCACTTGATCTCTGAGAAAGACCTTTGAGCGGAAGTTGTGTATTCGGGGTTTGTTTGTTGGCATGTGGACGATAGTACTCACCCTCTAGATCCATCCCTTGAACGGAGGTATGGGTTCGGCGCTACTCGCTTACTTTTACGAGGAGTTTGCCGAAGTTCTTTCCGGTGAGAAGTCCGATAAACGCTTCAGGGGCGTTTTCGAATCCATCGACAACGTCTTCTTTGTACTTCACCCGTCCGTCTTTGATCCAACCAGCGATTCGAGTGCGTGCGATCTCATGTTGTAGTTCGAAGTCGTTGACAAGGAAACCTTCTACTGTGGCTCTGGTGCGCGTGAGAACTGATAAGTTGCATGGGCCTTGTGGCGGCTCCGATGCGTTGTACTGCGAGATCTGACCGCAGATGGCGACTCGTGATTTGAGGGCAAGATTCTCGAATACGGCATCTGTAACGGGGCCTCCGACGTTGTCGAAATACGCGTCGACTCCTGTCGGAGATAAACGAGCAAGTTCAGCCGAAACGTACTGGGTCTTGTAGTTGATGGCTGCATCGAAGCCAAGCTCGTCGACTGTGTACCGGCACTTTTCGTCGCTGCCAGCGATGCCAATGACAAAGCAACCGTTGATCTTTCCGATTTGTCCGGCCACCGCACCGACTGCACCTGAAGCGGCCGATACTACCAAGGTGTCACCTGCCCGAGGCTTCAACACCGCTAGAAGACCGAAGTACGCCGTCATGCCAGGCATTCCGAGCAATCCGACAGCAGTTGAGATCGGACCGATTTTAGGGTTGACCGGTTTTACGATGTGTGCGCTGACTGCTGCCCATTCCTGCCAACCGATGTGCGCTCGGACCGTGTCCCCGACGTTGAACAGCGGTGACTCGGATTGCTCAACGCGGGCGACCACTTCGCCAGTCATCACGTCACCGGGTTGCATTGGTGTGGCGTAAGACGGTCCTGACCGCATTCGACCCCGCATGTAAGGATCAAGGCTCATATAGAGCGTTCGAATCAGGACTTGACCATACTTCGGCTCGGAAATAGGAGATTCGACGATCGCAAAATTTTCGGCTGTAGGTTCGCCGATCGGTCGGCTTATCATTGTCCATGCTCGGTTTACAGCGCTGGGCATATTGTTCAGGATTCCTGACAGGTTGTGTTGTGACTACCTGATAGTAGTAACGGTTGTCGTGACTAGTCGCTAAACGACAATATCTATTCCGAGATTTCCATACTCATCGACAGTAACCGTCCACGATGGGTGAATCACAGTAGTGCAATCGGGTTCCTCAATAATTGCGGGCCCACTGAATACAGCACCTGCCGGTAGTTTTGATCGGTTGTACACAGGAGTTTGCAACACGCCCTTTTGTCCTGAATTTTCGACGAAGTAAACAGGTCGTTCACCTTTTGAAGCTACTGACGCATCAGTTCCGGAGTGATCGAGCTTGCGCATTCGTGGTCGTGCGATCTTCCCAACGGTGGTTAGTCGAAGGTTGACCAGTTCGACAGGCTCATTTTTCGCCCTGAATCCGTAAGCAGTTTCGTGTGCATCGTGAAAGGATTCTGTGAGCTCGTCCATCCATGTTTGATCGATGGTCACTCTGACCGGTGCGGGAACGCTCAACTCGAAGCTCTGTCCCCAGTAACGCATCTCAATAGCACGTTCAAAAACAGGTTCCCCAGAGGCTGATGCTGCAACTTTGTGTGCCTCCTGACCTGCATTTTCTAGTCGTTCGAATTCGTTTGCAATTAACGATAGCTCGACCTCATCCGACCGAACGATGAGCGTCGACGTCCCTTCCATTCGGACATCGGTTACCAGCAAGCCGAGAGCGGAGGCAGTACCGGGGCCGAGAGGAATGAGCACACGAGGAATTCCTGCCTGCTCGGCGAGTCGAACTGCGTGGGCAGGACCTGCACCACCGAAGCCTATAAGTACGAAATCACGGGGATCGTGGCCTCGTTGCACCGATACGAGTCGAAGTGCGTTGACCATTGCGGTGTTGGCGATTTCGACGATTCCGTATGCGGCTTCTTCGACGGTGAGACCAAGCGGATCGGCACATTTGCTACGAATCGCTTCTCGTGCGGCGTCGCGATTTAACCGTATTTCACCGCCCGCGAAATATGCGGGATCGAGTCGACCCAACACAAGGTTGGCGTCGGTGATCGTCGGCTCTTCCCCGCCCAGTCCGTAACAAACGGGGCCGGGGTCTGCACCTGCTGAATGAGGCCCTACGCGAAGTGCACCGCCAGAGTCGACCCACGCTATGGAACCACCACCGGCCCCAATTTCCACAAGATCAACAACAGGTGTTCGGATCGGGTATCCTGAAGCCCCTCCGAATGCACCGGTACCGCTCTGGGCTGCACCACCGACGCTGTAGTCCTTAGTAATGCTCGGCCGACCATTGCGAATAAGACTCGCCTTTGCAGTCGTTCCGCCCATATCGAATGAAATCACATTTGGATGTCCAAGAGCCGTACCAAGCGCGGCGGCGGCGACGGCTCCAGCGGCGGGACCCGACTCAACCATGAACACAGGATTCTCTGCGGCGGCTGCAGCGGGATATACCCCTCCGTTGGATTGCATCACTAGGAGTTCTGAAGTTATGTTGGCTGCGCGCAGTTTTTTACTAATAGATGCAAGGTAAGTGCTGACGATCGGTGCAACCGCCGAATTTATGACGGTGGTCGATGCTCTCAGGTATTCTCGAAACTCAGGGACGACGTCAGACGACAGCGAGATTATGACGTTCGGCAACTTCGCTGCAATTGCTGCGCCGATACGCTGTTCGTGATCCGGATTTCGATACGAGTGAAGAAGGCAAACGGCTACCGCAGCCACGCCTGATTCGGCGATTCGGTCGACTACTTTCGCCAGCGCTTCTTCATCTAACGGAGTTACGACTTGACCCTTGGCATTGAGTCTCTCAGGCACTTCAAAACACAGTTGGCGCGGCACGAGTGGTGCTGGTTTTTCGAATTGCAGATCGTATAAAGAGGGTCGTATCTGACGAGCGATCTCAAGCATGTCTCGAAATCCCTCGGTCGTTACGAACGCCGTTTTTGCCGTTTTGCCTTCGATGATGGCGTTGGTGGCGACAGTTGTAGCATGGACCACGTGTTCAACCGCTTCTGGGGTCGCAGATTCGTTAATCTCGAGCAGTTTTTTGACAGCCGTAATAAAGCCTGACGCCGGGTCCGAAGGAGTCGACAGGACCTTAGAGGTGGTGACATGTCCGGTTGCCGAATCTACCAGTGTTCCATCAGTAAACGTGCCGCCGATATCAACGCCGATTCGGAATCGACCTTCTTTGGATGCGGTCAATTTGAGGTCCTCGAATTTGTAAGTTCAGTTCTTGCTTGGGCGGTGGCAGGTTCATTGACGGTATTCGCATATTCCTCGATGACAACGCCATAAAAATCACGTGCACGTTTGCGATTAACTTTGCCGCTAATAACGTCTTTTAACACCGCAGCCGGATCGCGCTCCCAGGGCGGTCCGTATCCGCCACCGCCGGGAGTTTGGAAGCTCACTGTCTCACCCGGCTTCAGCTCAATGACGCACTTTGAAGTGAGTTCTCGCTGCATTTGATTAGGATCATCGGGATTGAGAATGTAGTACGCCTTACGACCAGCCTGTCCTCCAAATATTCCCTGAGGCCCAACGAGATCACGATCTGACAGTACAGTGAATGTCGCCGGGTCATCTGGAAAGTGGTAATCGCGTCGCATACCGAGTCCGCCGCGGAATTTACCAGGACCTTCAGAATCTTCGATCAACGAAAGCCGCGAAACTCGCATTGGGAAGTGCGACTCAACTTCTTCAACCGGTGCGTTCTCGGTGTTTTGTCCATGCTGTTGGACAGCATCTGGACCATCGGAAGTCGAACGCCCCCCGTATCCACCCGCGAGTGCTTCGTAATTGCAGTGGTACTCGCCGTTCTCTCTGTCGATAATCCCGAATCCAGCTTGGGCCATCATGGCTTTTGTTGAAGCAGCGATCTTCTCGGGCATTCCAGTTGAAAACGCCTTGAACAACATGTCATTTATCCGAACCTGCGTCTCCCAGCCTCCCACAACCGGTGCAGGGTGAACGGCGTGAACGACGGTGCCGGGCTCGGCGTTCATCTTGATGTGTTTATAGAAGCCGTCGTTCACCGGCATGTCAGGAGCCATCAACGCTCGCAACGCGTATGCGCATGCTGAGAAGGTCATGGCCTTTGTCGAGTTAACGGGAGCTCGACGCTGCGGATCACAGCCGTCGAAGTCGAAAAATATAGTTTCGCCCTTCACAGTGATTTCGACCTTAAGATTCACGACCTTGTCGCTAAATCCGTCGTAGTCGAGGAAACCTTCAGTTCCGTATACACCATCAGGAATATTTGCGATTTCGGCTCGTGTGCGGCGGTCCGTGTAATCGACAACTGCGGCTACGTAACGGTCGAAGTCGTCTACGCCGTACTTTTCGACGAGATCGACAAGTCGGCGCGCTCCAACCGTGTTAGAGGCGACCTGTGCTCGAAAGTCACCTGTTGTCACTCGTTTAGATCTGATCTGGGCGAGAATCAACTTGAAGACATCTTCGTTCATCTCACCTTTTTTCACGAGCTTTACGGGCGGGATGATTATTCCCTCTTGGAATATTTCCTGAAACGGACCGATCGAAGCTGGCGCACCACCGCCAACGTCGACGTGATGGGCGAGTGAGGCAACATATCCGACAAGCTCTCCGTTGTGGTGAACCGGACCAAACACTGTTACGTCATTGAGGTGCGAGCCGCCTCCAAACGGGTTGTTGACCACCAACATGTCCCCAGGGTCGAGGTTTTCTGCTCCGTAGGATTTTATTGACGTCGGAATGAGTTCAACGAACGACCCGAGGTGTACTGGTTGTGTGAACGCCTGCGAGATAGGCCGACCGTTTCGGTCGAAGAATGCGCATGAAAAATCCTGACGAGTTTTGACGTTGGTTGAGTAGGCAGAACGTCGTAAGGCCGCGGCCATTTCTTCAGCTACCTGGGTTAAAGCGGATCGGACGACTTCGAACTGAATCGGGTCGATTCGCTGTGCTTCGCTACCCACATGACTACCTACCACTGCGCAATTCCTTAGTCTTTTCTTCGTCTACTTTTTGATCGGCGATATCAATCTCTACACCGTAGCGTTCACGGGCTCTTTCGACCGATATCTTGCCCTGTAAAACGTCAGCAAGAATTGCTTGAGGATTCCGCTTGAATGGCGCACCGTAGCCACCACCACCAGACGTGCGATAACTGATCACCTCGCCCGGCTGTAATTGCACAGTGGTCTTAGAGGAGAGGTGTTCTTCCTCCCCGCCCCTGATCAGAGCATAGACCGACTTTCCACCGTGTTCACCACCGAACAATCCTCTTGGACCGAACTTATCGCGGTCGGCGAGAATCGTGAAGGTCGCTTCTTCAGGAAACATATAATCACGTCTAAGACCGAGCCCGCCCCTGAATTCTCCGGGTCCTTCTGAATCCGGAACCAACTCGTAACGAGTAATTTGAACGGGGTAGTTGCTTTCGGTTTCTTCTACCGGAGCGTTTTCGGTGTTTTGTCCGTGACACTGCACGGCATCGGGCCCGTCAGAGGTAGAACGTCCGCCGTACCCGCCAGCGATCGTTTCGAGGAAGCAGTAGTACTCACCGGTTTCGTGATTCTCACCACCGAATCCCGAGTGGCACTGCATCGATTTCGTTCCGGCACATACGGCATCAGGAAGGGCGGGGGCGAGTGCTTCGAAAATCAGATCATTCAGGCGAACGTGGGTCTCCCAACCTCCTACAACAGGGGCGGGGTGTACGCAGTTGGTCACGGTACCTTCGGGTGCGTAGACCTGTACATACCGATAGAAGCCGTCGTTAACTGGTAGGTCACGATCCATGAGAGCTCGGAGAGCGTAGGCACACGCCGAGTAGGTCTGAGCAAACGTCGAATTCACCGGAGCGCGACGTTGTGGATCGGAACCGGTTGTATCAAACCGCACACCATCATCGTCGATAGTCACTTTCACTGCGAGTTTTACCACCTCGTCGGTGAAGCCATCGTTATCAATGAAGCCTTCAGCTTCGAATACGCCCTTCGGTAGCTTTGCAACTTCTGCACGAGTACGGCGATCGGTGTATTCGATGATCTCGTCGATGTAGCGGTCGAATTCGTCTATTCCGTATCTATCGATTATTTCATTGATGCGAATTGCACCTGTTCGATTGGAGGCGATCTGCGCTCTGAAGTCTCCTGCGGTTTCACGTTTTGAGCGTATTTGCGATAACACCAGCCGGAACAAATCGTCATCAAGTACGCCTTTTTTTACGAACTTGATTGGGGGAATGATGATGCCTTCTTGGAAGACCTCTCGAAATGCCCCTACCGAAGCCGGTGCACCACCACCGACGTCGACGTGGTGGGCGAGGCAAGCTGTGTATCCGACTAACAGATCTTGGTAATAGACGGGGCCAATAAGCGATATGTCGTTGAGATGAACGCCGCCACCGTACGGATCATTCGATAGGATCATGTCGCCGGGTCCCAAGTTTTCAGGGCCATAGCGTTGAACGGCGATAGGGACGTGTCTAACGAACGAGCCAAGATGCACTGGCTGAGTAAATGCCTGCGCCACCGAACGAAGATCCTTGTCAAAGAACGCGCACGAGAAGTCTTGACGGGTTTTTACATTCGTCGAATACGCCGATCTGCGTAGGGCGATCGCCATCTCTTCCGCTGCCTGAGTTAACGCGTTGCGGATTACTTCAAATTTAATGGGGTCGACAGTGGTTGTAGCCATGATCCGGCGATGATAGCTCGCCCGAACCGATATATGTGGTGCGTGTTATTAGAACAGCGAGTCGATCCGACATGGAACTAATGCTATTACAACGCTTTCCAGATGGATTTCCCGCCTTCAGACACCACGTTGCCGATGCTTGATCCGGTAGCAAGGTGCCCTGTGAATACAATCCATTCTTGTGTAGACGCCAGCGTCAACAGACTGCGGCGCGACTGGGTCGACATCGTGGCGTTCCAATCGAATGTCGGGCACCAATTTTGCTCCGTTACTTGGGCGACGCTGTGGAATAGATCACCTGTGATAACACCCGTTTTCCCGCCGGAATTGATTAGCACGCATTGGTGCCCCGGAGTGTGACCATTAGTCGGCAATGTAGATATACCGGGAGCAATCTGCTCAACTCCGCCAATCAGCTTTAGTGCGCCCAATGCCTCTAGAGGTTTTACTGATTTATCGAATGCAGGGTTTTGATTTTCTGACTTTGAGTAATGCTCCCAGTCACGTGATGCGATCCAGTGAGTGGCATTTGGAAACGTTAGAGATGGTATATCGCCGTCATACGACACGTTCCAGCCGATGTGATCGCCGTGGCAGTGGGTTGTCACGACGATATCGATGTCTTCTGGCTGAACTCCAAGCGCCGCTAGGTTGTCCAGGAGCTTGCCTTTTTCACCAGTGTGTTCATGAACAACGTCACCCATTCCCGCGTCGACGAGAATGATCGGGGTGTCACCTTTGGCACCGTTGGTTGCACGGATCAAGTGCCCGCGCCAATCGGGAGCCCATTTGCCTTCTGGGTTCAAGGCGATAGCTCTGTACGGATCCCATGCCTCGGCTGGCACGGTCGTAAAAATCATCCCGGGATCACGCGGTAGGGAAGGACCATCGAGCACAGCAGTAATTTCATAGTCGCCGATGACGAATGATGTGGACATGTTTGCCTAGAGTCCTCGCTCTTTCTTCACCCGACGCCACTCTTCAAATGATTCAGGCTGTGGCGGGTAGTATTTTCCTGGGGCAACATTTTCAGTGGCGATTTTTTCTTTTATGTAATTTTCCACTTCTTCATGTTCGGTGGCATGTTCGAGAACTTGCGCCGCCATCCACGACGGAACAACGATTACCCCGTCATCATCTCCGACCATCACGTCGCCGGGGCGAACCAACGCACCACCGCAATTAATCTGGATATTTTCTTCAGCTGGACTCGCTGTCGGGCCACCATGCAAACTTCGCGCCGTGGCGTAAACCGTGAGGCCATAGTCTTCGTCACGTAGTACATCGAGGTCACGAATCGCACCATCGATCACTACGCCATCGGCATTATTCATCTTCAGTTGGAGTAGTTTCACATCACCAGCAACCACGGTCTTCACATCGCCCGCTATGTCGGCTACCAGTACATCCCCGGGTCCACATCTGCCCATTGCGGTGTACTCAGGTGAGTTTTCGCCCGATGGTGTATCGGCTTTAAGGTCGGCCCTATTGGGTAGGAAGCGAAGGGTTCGAGCTCTTGCCGCCATCTTTTGACCTTTAGTGAAATTCTGAAGACCTTCACATACACAAAGCGTCGAACCGAAGTATCGAACAGCGTTGTACACGGTCGCCGTTGGAAGCTTTTTCAGTCCTTCAAGCACTTCGTCAGGAACGTGAACTGGTTTCATATTGAAATTTGGGATGTCAGACATCTTTTTTAGTTATCTCATTTCAGGTGAAAATGGACTTTGGTAAACGATCTTAATTCAAGCTCGTAGGCAACTGAGCGGGATATTACTCTTGAGGGTCATGCCGTCGCAACAGCTAGGTCGATTAGGGAATACGATTGCGCCCATGCCAAACAATCTCTTAATCACTGGTGAATCGGGCGTTGGAAAGACAACGGTGCTTGCCGCATCAGTCGAACTTTTGAAACCTCCTAAAATGTCCGGATTTTTGAGTCCACGGCTGAGTGACGACGGTTCAGATCCGGGATGGCGAATCATTGGATTTGGAGGAGTGTCTGGATTGGTCGCTCATCCGTCGATTCGTGGAAGGCACAGGTTGGGACTACTAGGAGTGGACCTTGAACTGCTCAACGAATGTGTAGCGACAGAGTCCGAAACATTTGAGACGGCGGATTTAGTGGTGATTGACGAGATTGGAATTATCGGTGGATGGTCGCGTTCGTTCAAGGAGTTTGTGAACAACGCCTTAGATTCTTTCGTTCCTGTGATTGCGATAGTACGCCAGAAAAAAGGCGAATATTCAGATCAGGTCAAACTCCGGGACGATGTGAACATGTTGGAAGTAACAGCTGCTAACCGGAATACGATTCGGCGCGATATTATCAGATGGGTCGAGGCGCTTGAATTATGAGATAACTAGTACTGCACGAGTTTCCATCTCGTAGTAGGGTTTGCGGCGATCTATTATCACCAGAGCTACTTCAATTTGGAGATTACTGATGTTGCCTCCCGGTATGCCGCTTTCGCGATTCAAAATTCTCGACCTTACGCGGGTGAGAGCGGGACCGACATGCGTACGTCAAATGGCCGACTGGGGCGCTGATGTGATCAAAATCGAAGCCCCGCCTGATGGCAAAGAGGGGCTTGGTGGAGATCGTGATAACTCCGATTTTCAGAACTTGCACCGCAATAAGCGTTCGCTGACACTGAACCTGAAAACAAATGAGGGTCGCGAGATCTTCCATAAGCTCGTCGAGCGAGCTGATGTGGTTGTGGAGAACTATCGACCCGATGTGAAGAATCGACTCGGAGCTGATTACAAGACGCTTTCCAAAATCAATGAACGCATTATCCTCGTCAGTATTTCGGGTTTCGGACAGGATGGACCTTACGGAAATCGAGCAGGCTTCGATCAGATAGCACAGGGCATGGGCGGACTAATGTCGATCACCGGTGCACCAGGAGAAGGACCAATGCGCGCTGGAATCCCGATAGCCGATCTTTGTGCCGGTATGTTTGCAGCACAGGGGGCGATGTTGGCTTTGCTTGAACGGGAAGTGTCTGGCAAAGGGCAGTGGGTGCGTACGTCATTGCTAGAGGCGATGGTGCAGATGCTCGATTTTCAGGCAGCTCGCTATCTTAAAGAAGGTGAAGTACCGGGGCAGGCGGGTAATGATCATCCGACCAATATTCCAACAGGTGTGTTCCCGACTTCCGATGGACATATCAACATCGCCGTTGCTGGTAGTGTGATGTTCGAGCGTTGCTGTCAGGCTCTTGAACACCCAGAGTGGAATAGTGATGAGCGATTCTCAACTTCTGCGGCTCGGTCGAAAAATCGTGTTCAGATGAATGCCGTTATTTCTGAAGTGACAAAGACGAATACGAGCAAGCACTGGATCGACCTGTTGAACAGCGTCGGTTGCCCGGCCGGTCCGATCAATTCGATGGATCAGGTATTCGCTGATCCGCAAGTTCAACATTTGGAAATGTCAATAAAAATCGATCATCCACGACTCGGAAAATTCGGAGTTGTGAATCAGGCTATTAAAATGAGCCGAACACCCTCGGCGATTCGGACAGCGACTCCCGATCAAGGTGAGCATACTGATTCAGTGCTCGCCGATCTCGGCTACGACGAATTCGCGATTGCAGCTTTACGCGAGAACGGTATCGTTTAGGCCAGTTTGTTGGTTGCCTGTAGGTTGAGCAATTAGACGGAAGAACAATCAAGGATAAAAATATGAGGCAGCTACAGCTGCGGACCGACAAATTGTTGGCACACGTCGAAGACGGTGTCGGGTGGATCACATTCAATCAGCCGAACAAACGGAATGCTGTCTCGTTCGCTATGTGGCAGGCAATTCCCGAAATCATCGAAGATTTCGCATCGAGCGATGACGTACGTGTCGTCGTTTTGAAGGGGGCTGGAGATAAAGCGTTCGTCTCAGGAGCCGACATTTCTGAGTTCGAGAAAGTTCGTAATACGCCTGAACAGGTCGAGATTTATGAAGCCGCTACAAGTGCGGCTAGCAGTGCTTTGAAAACACTTCAAAAACCGTTGATAGCGATGATTCGAGGATTCTGTATCGGTGGTGGAATGGCAATCGCCCTGACTGCTGACCTTCGCGTCACAGCCGACGATGGTCAATTTGGGGTTCCCGCTGCCAAGCTCGGATTGGGCTATGGATATAGCGGAATCAAGGAATTGATGAACATCGTCGGGCCTTCGTTCGCCAAGGAAATTTTCTTCACTGGCGGTCGGTTCACTGCGTCGGAAGCAGTGACGATGGGGCTGGTGAATAGAGTTGTGACGGTCGATGAGTTAGAAGCGACCGTCACAACTCTGGCGACGACAATTGCTGGTAACGCTCCGATGACGGTTAAAGCCGCAAAGGCAGCGATCAATGAAGGTACGAAAAATCCTGACGACCGTGATTTGGATCGAGTCGCCGCGATGGTCGAAGCATGCTTCAACAGTGAAGACTACATAGAAGGCCGCCGGGCGTTCATGGAAAAGCGGAAACCCCGGTTTCACGGGCGGTAGAGCTCCGGTCAGCGTTGAGGTGCCGTCATATCCAAGATAACCACGGATTCAACATGTGGATTCTTCGACGTTGTTCGTGAGATGACTCAGTCTTGAAATCGACGTAGGCTCTGGATGATCTGCGTTGGCTATGGCACACAGGAGTTTTCGAGATGTCGGCAGATCAAAATGGACAAAATGGTAAAAAAGGCAAGCTAACGCTAGTTGGAATTGGGCCGGGTGACGTGAAGTACATCACGCCAGCGGCACTCGCAGCCCTATCAGAGTCCGACGTAATCATCGGCTACGGACAATATCTCCGACAGGTAGCAAACCTCGTCGATCAAACACGTGTTCAAGAGTTCCCCATGGGCAAAGAACAGGAGCGCGCTCTGGAAGCATTGCGCCTCGCAATCGAGGGAATGAAAGTTGCCATCGTGACTGGTGGTGATGCTGGGATCTACGACATGGCTGCGCCCGTGTTCGAGCTCCTCGCCGAAATGGACGTGGACGAACGATCACTGATAGATGTTGAAATAATCCCTGGCATCACGGCGGCGAGCATGGCTGCATCTATGATCGGCTCGCCGTTGGCGCAAGATTTTGCCGTCATCAGCTTGAGCGACCGATTCGTTGGATGGGACCAGATCGAACGCCGCCTTGATGCCGTAGCTGGGGCCGACATGGTGATCGCACTCTACGAACCATCTAGTAAGCATCGTCCGGGTCAGTTGGGCAAGGCGCAGGAAGTGTTGCTGCGTCATCGTGCAGCAACAGCTCCGGTTGTAGTGGCTCGCGAAGTGACCCGAGCCGATGAAACGATAAACGTCACCACGCTCGCCCAAATGACGGAGTTCGAACACGACAAGCGTACCGTGATAATCATCGGAAACTCGAAGTCGAAAATGGTAGGTGATTGGGTGATTACGCCGCGCACCTACTGACAGTGGTCTTAGTCATATTCAATTTCACGTTGCATAATGTGCGCAATAGATTTCAAAATTGTTTAATTGAAAGGCTACCGAACTGATGACGTACGAAGCAGAAATGATCGCCGACTTTAGAACCAGAGTCGGTGAAGGCCCTGTTTGGGATCCAAAGCGGCAGGTATTGAACTGGACTGATATTCAGACAGGTCGACTATTCGAGTACAGCCCTTCGACTGGCGTGAGTAGGAAAATCTATCAGGGTGAAAACATCGGAGGCTATGCCAACAACAAGCAGGGCGGATTGATGGTCGCCAGTTGGTCGGGCATAGGGCTTTGGCGTGAGGATGAGGATATTTCCTACATTCACCAAGGAACACTCCACGGAGCGCCGTTGCAATTTAACGATGTGACTGCGAGTCCGGCTGGCCAGTTTTTTGCTGGAACCTATTATGAAGACGGTCGACGCGCTTTTCTCTATCGATTCGATCCTGACGGAGGCATCAACATTGTTGAGGAAGATATCGGCACCTCGAACGGGCTTGGGTTCTCTCCTGATTTAAAAACTTCCTATTACGTTGACACCCAGCAGAGTCGGATTTGGGCTTACGACTTCAATGCCGCAAGTGGGGATTTCTCGAACCGGCGCGATCTTGTAGTGTTCGAAAAAGAAGAAGGGTTCCCTGACGGTCTGACCGTAGATGCAGAGGGCTTCATATGGCAGGCAATGTGGGGCGGAGGCTGTGTTATTCGCGTCGATCCTGATGGCAAGGAGGAGCGTCGAGTCAAGTTCCCGGTTACTCAAACATCTAGTGCAATGTTCGGTGGTAAAGATCTGAACGAACTTTATGTGACTACCGCGTGGAACGGCACTGGAGAGAATTCCCCATCGTCCTATAACGGCTCAACACATCGAGGTGGTGAGCTTTATCGAGTGAAGCTCGATATACAGGGCAAGCCCGAATTTGAGACGGACTTCGCCTGGCCTAAATAGCAACCACTTTCGACTTGAATTTAGTAACCGTGAAAAACGGCGTACCGTAGTTTGGATCGTTTTCCTAGCACTTTGGACAGGTGCGACTGGAAAACGGTATCGATGATCTGGTACAAACTGGTGTTCTACCAACCGGTGCAATAAAAAGAGTGATCACAAGCATTACCACTCACGTGGTCATCGTCTTGATTTTTGTCAATGAAAACTACCGATATTGAAATATCGGTAGTTTTCATCCATGCTGCTGAATAACCTTGCTATCCATAATTCGGAGCGAAGTTACATGCTCAAATCGTTGCCGATATGATCAATCGAGCTAACAGCAGAAACACAACCAGCCCAACGACCCAATATAAGATCGATCGATTTTGCTCGCTCATGACAGCGAGGGTATCACTACTGCTCACGATGGCATCAATCCGTGACTGATTGGGAATGGGGAATACTCAGATGTATAAGTGCCTAGACCACTCTGGAACCCTCTTGGTTATCGGCGAGTGTGGTCGTGGACATTACATTGGAAGTTTGCACGATTCGCCAAACTGCGGTCGTCAAAATACATAGCTGAGAGGATCATGGCTCGTCACTCCTCGCACTCTCTATGAAGGCAAGAAACACGGTCACTGAGACCGGACTTAGACGCTGAATCTTGGGTGTCTGTAACCAATATTGGTTACAGATTTGGTGACAACCCAAATTTCAGGATTCAGTGAAACGCTCAACCCGAACTTACTATAATGGTGCCAAGGGGCGGACTCGAACCGCCGACACATGGATTTTCAGTCCATTGCTCTACCAACTGAGCTACCTCGGCATACGGCACGGGAATCAATCGTAGCCGCGGTGTCGTGGGGAGGCAATAGAACTTACGACGAGCCTGAAGCACTTCGCGTGAATCATCATGCTCTTTTACTTCCATAGTTGGAGCGAGAGCGTAGTGCGCTGGTATAATTCCGGCAACTTATCTCACGTTCGTTTACAGACCAGAACCAGAGTTGGCTAGGCTTGATAGCACGTCGTCTCTGATTGTTGAGCTTCTAGAGGATATTAATGGCGACTCTGATCATCGCATCAATCTCGGATCGTTCGGGAAAAACCGCTTTATCAGCAGCTCTGGCATCTCGGCTCGGAACTGACGATTCACCGGTCGCCATCGGAAAAGCTACAGGCACCGACTCCTCAAGTGAAGTAGATTCTGCTGTGTTTGCCAGCTTGTTGCCCGGAAATCCAGCGATAAGCGGAGTGGTAACCGATATCGCATCGAATATTTCAGCGGCTGCAAATTCAAGCAAGATCGCCATTGTTGAAGGTTCATCCAACACCCAATTGAATTTGGACATTGCCAATTCGACCGACGGTTTAGTGTTGCTGGTTGCTCGTTATGGTGAAGGAATCGTAGACGCAGCCAAAAATTATGGATCGCGACTGGCTGGCGTCGTAATCAACGGCGTCCCGAAGTACCGAACCGGCGATGTCGATCGCACTATTGCTTCCGAACTCACAACTGCTGGAACCAAATTGTTGGGATCGATTCCTGACGACAGGCGAATGCTTGCTCCAAAGCTGGGTCAGGTAGCTGAATTCCTCGAAGGGAAGTTCCTAAGCGGTATAGAGGAATCAAATCAGCTTCTGGATAATTTCCTTATTGGTGGCCTTGTTCTCGACTGGGGCCCATTCTACTTCTCGAGTCGCAAAAACACAGGCGTGATCGTTCGAGGTGATCGTCCCGACGTACAGCTAGCGGCAATCCAGACCGATACCACTCGCGCACTGTTTTTGACCAAAGGTGTGCGACCAGTTGAGTATGTGGTTTACGAGGCGGAACAACGCGGGATTCCGCTGGTGATCGTGCCTGGTAATACACATGATGTTGCAGAGCAACTGGAAGGTTTGCAGCCACTGGTTGGTTTCGATCACTCCGACAAGCTTATTCGTATGATTGATCTAGTCTCCGAACACGTCGATATTCCGGCGTTGGAAGCGCAATTGGCACAGCCTGCCACCCGCTAGAAATAACGTATTTGCGCCATTGAGTTACAGTCTCTATGTACCATAGTTAATTTTGTAATTTCGTATGGATGCTCCTGATTACAAGATAGGAGTCCGCTATTTTCACATGCACCCTAAGAAGCCAGTGAATCATATGAGTCTTCTCGACACAATTGCTCCGCGCCGCGGTTCCAGTCAACGCCGTTACGGTCGGATGTTCCTTGCAAAAACGGCGTTCTATGTCGCTGTCGTTTTGAGCGGTATTTTTGTGCTGGCGTCGTTTTACCTTTTTGACAAAGACCGTGAACTGGAACTCATACCAGCCACACGCTCCGAAGCCGAGGTATTCAACCCGCTTCAAGAGTACTTAATGATTACTGAGGTTCAATCTATCGACGCTCCCTCAGTAATGGTGAACTGCTGGGACGAGTTTGGGGATACAGAGTTCAAATTTGAGTATTTGAATTACGGATCATGGAGAATCAATGCCTATTACAACCTCGTCAGATACCACTGGAGAGTCGACGATTTATCTCTCGAAGTCACGCGTGACCCATGGCTAAGAACGAATAATCCGACTATTCGTTGTTGAGGCAGTCGTAAGAGAAATCGCTGAATGCTGGTGATCGCGGTCATATGAATTTTTTAGATTTAGCTTCAGAAATCGACAACCTGAACGGTTGACGGTGGATGAGATCGCAACCCGCCCACGGTTTGCTGATTTAGAGGAGTCGGCGAGTAACTGTCGGAAGGTACTCATCAAAACGAGAAATTTATCACTTAGTACATCAACAAAGGTGAGTGGAGGATTCACGCCGAGAGCGACCGAACTCGGTATTTTGGGCGCGTTGATGACAGGACGATGGATGTTGCTTGGAATATTTGGCTTCAAGATTGGCTGACATCACCATCCATATCGATATCCCACTAAAAGGCGCACCGGATGAGATTTTCTTAGTGAATTCTCAAAATTCGTGCCAGTTACTCGGAGATTTACTTGGGCGGCGGTTAACATTGTTTGATGCCCTCGATCTCATCCACCGAAAACCTACTTTCTGTCCTTTCTGACCGACAGCGCGAAGCTGTCACTCACACGGAAGGGCCGCTGCTCATCGTTGCCGGTCCGGGTTCAGGAAAAACCCGAGTTATGGCGCATCGAGTCGCCTACTTAGTCGGTGAAAAAGGAATCCCGCCGTGGAAGATACTGGCGGTGACCTTCACGAACAAAGCCGCACGTGAACTGCGAGAACGTTGTGAACGACTTGTCGGCGTAGGCTCGAACGAATTACAAGTTCGAACATTTCACGGCTTCTGTTCGCGCGTGCTCCGTTCCGACGGTGAGCGCGTTGGATTGAAGCCTGAGTTCACAATTTATGATGCCGACGACCAAGCGAAGGTAGCCCGCCGAATTCTTGATGACTTCGATATTGATCCAAAACAATTCCCACCGCGTGCTTTGTTGAGCGTCATTTCCGACGCTAAAAACAACATGCGAAGTCCGGCGCAATTGTCGAAACGAACGGAGACATACCGCGACGAGGTTGCCGCTCGGGTCTATGAGGCATACGAAGGCGCACTACACCGTGCAAACGCTGTTGATTTCGATGATCTGTTGCTGAAGACATACATGCTTCTCGAATGTCATCCTGAAATGCTCGAAAAATACCAACAACGATTTGAACACTTGCTCGTTGATGAGTTTCAGGACACCAACGCGCTTCAGTTCCAAGTTGCCCGACTTCTCGTACTAAAGAGTCAGAATATATGCGTTGTTGGCGATCCCGACCAGTCGATCTATTCATGGCGTCATGCTGATCCTACGAACCTCACCGACTTCCAGAGCACGTTCAAGAACGCCAAAATCGTCACGCTCGACCAGAGTTATCGCTCGACTCAGATCATCCTTGAAGCCGCTGATTCGGTTATTGGTAACAACGATGGCCGGATGGAGAAAAATCTCTGGACTGAAAATAGCAGGGGCACACGTATTACTGTCGCTGAGGCATACAACGAAGATGAAGAAGCACGGCTGGTTCTAGAGGCAGTGAACGACCTAAAGAGCAAAGACGGAATTGGTCGAAATGAAATAGCGGTCATGTACCGCGTAAATGCTCAGTCACGAACGTTTGAAGTGGCCTGTAATCGAGAAGGAATTCCGTATCGTCTGGTGGGTGGTGTGAAGTTCTATGATCGAAAAGAAGTCAAAGACATTTTGTCTTTCTTACGGGTCATATCGAACCCTGCCGATGATGCCGCTTTAGAGCGAATCGTTAATGTTCCGGCACGTGGAATATCTGATCGATCCGTTGCAGAACTCCGACGAGTTGCGGTCGCTAACAACGTGCCGGTTCTAGAAGTAATTCTTGACATTAGCCGTGTGCAAACGGGCGATGAAGAACCGGCTGCGTACTACGCTGACTTGAACACTCGTGCGCTGAAATCCGTCACGGCATTTGGCGATCTAGTAACTCGATTTATCGAGCAATCGCTAGCACTGGATACGAACGAACTAATTGATCTGATCGTCGAACGTAGTGGTTACGGAGCAATGCTCCGTGAAGATAAAGAGCGCGGCGAAGAACGCATGGAAAATCTTCAGGAATTGAAGGCATCTTCAGAACAATTCGCTGGCTCCGAAGAGCGTGGTCAACTGATCGATTTCTTGGAAAACGTAGCTCTTGTATCGGACGTCGACGGACTTCAAGGAGGGGATGGTTCTGAGGTAGATGAAGAGGCGATTACCCTAATCACCCTTCATCAGGCGAAAGGGCTTGAATATGACGCCGTGTTCTTGGTGGGGCTTGAAGAAGGACTACTTCCCCACTCAAGAAGTATCGACGATCCTTCGCAGCTCGAAGAGGAACGTCGACTGTTATATGTAGGAATGACACGCGCCCGGAAGCGGCTGTACATGTTCAGGGCGTTTCAACGCCGATTCCGTGGTCAGTCCGGTTCACAGATGGCTTCTCGCTTCCTATTAGAAATCCCCGATTCACTGGTTACAACTCGGAACATCCGAGGTCATGACCGTGTTGCCGATCGCATGCCGGATCCGATGTGGACAAAACGAGCGGCCTCAACTCCAGCGCCTCGCCCTGCGGGTCGACCTGGCGACAAGTTCGTAGCTGGTGACAAGGTTAGGCATGGCACGTTTGGTGAGGGTGTAGTAGTTACTTCATCTGGAGTCGGCGGAGATGCACAGGTGACTGTTGCATTCTCGGGTCAGGGCGTGAAACGGCTCATGCTTTCTTTCGCACCACTCGAGAAAGTTGTTGATGAAGAGCCTGTAAAACAGTTCAATCCGGACGAAGACGAAATCCAAATCCAAGATCCCGATTTATTCGCCCCTTAATGTAAAAAGGCAATTGCCGGCAAAAAAATAAAAGAATGGTCGATCTGAAATGCCGACGTGATGACCACTGCTATGACGAGTCGTATTGCCAAGCTTGACGATGAAATCACTATTGAAGTACTTGATGGCGATCACCTTCAACTTCAAGTGGCACTGAGTAGCATCAACCAGTGAAGGGGAACAGGGATGAATGTTTCAGGCTTTGAAATCACAGCAGTTCTTTTCGATTTGGACAACACGCTGGTTGACCGTGATGAAGCTATAAGAAAGCTCGGGCAGTCACTGTATGCGTTAGTTAAGTCGTCAAATAAATTGCTCGATCAGGAGCGATTCGTCGATGAATTCATTCGGATAGACGCGGGCGGTTCGATACCGGATAAGCGCGATCAAATGACCACCGTCGCACAGGAATTGGCGATTGTCGGACTAGATGTAGACGAACTACACTCTTGGTGGAATCGAATGTACCCGCAGGTTTTATCTTTAGAATCTTCTACCCTCGAAGTTCTAAATCTTCTTACGAATGTTGGGCTTCCGTGGGGCATCGTGACTAACGGTAGTCCATTACAGATGAGCGTGATCGCAGCTGTTGAATTGGGTTCAATAGCAACCTCGGTAACAGTTTCTTCACTTGTCGGTCTACGAAAACCAGACCCTGCAATTTTCGAACTGGCCATGTCACAAACGGCAGCGAACACGCCTGCAGAGGATTTTCTATTTGTTGGCGATAACCCAACCGCAGACATCATCGGAGCAGCCCAAATAGGTATGAAGACTGCGTGGGTTTCCAGAGGGGCAAAATGGCCAATAACTGATATTGGAGCCAATATTGGACCAGATATTACGATTGACTCGGTAGGAAAATTGTTGGGTTTAACCACGACTTGAACCAGCACTGAGCAACGCCTCACGTAACGGGTCTATGTTCGTTTATTGGCTCTTCAATTCATTGCCGAACATCCGGAATAGATTAGCGCCCAGTGCTAAAGCTAAAACAGATGAACAACCAATACAATCGTTTGTCATGACAATGCCTCGATGGGATCGAATTTACTTCTTTGTGTTTTCGGCAACATCGTTTGCCTTGCTCAGTTTCACCGCACTGCTTGTCATCCCACTCGTTGAAATAACAGACTCTGAAACGGGTGAGGGAATTCGTAAAACGCTAATTGCAGACGGGCAAAGCCGACTGCTGCTTCTCAGTTTGTTGCCAATCGCACTCTCAGGAAGTGCGCTTCTAGTAGTGCCTAAGGACGGAATTCCTGATCGTGCAGCGAAGATAAATCTCTGGGTTTCAACGTTTCTGATTTACGTTTTCGTTATTCTGTTTATTTTGGTAAACGGTGTTTTGTTCTTTCCAACAGCGATTTTGATGACTGCCGCTGCCGTTGGAGCCTCAGTGCGCAGACGTAAGCGAACAATATTCGCAAAATCGCCCGATGAGTCAAAATCGGGCGATGGCGGTGGCAAGCGTAGGCGAAACTGAGTCTAAACTATCGCCAGTATCGATTTGTATTTGTTCGGCACTGACGTAAGCGCCGGAAATAGAACCCGGAAGAAATGCCATATGACGACATCACCATCATCTGGAGACACGGTAATTTCCGAAAAACTCCGATCCTTTATTGGATTGGAGTCGATTGCAGTCATGTATGAAATCGAACGTCACGCTGTACAACGATTCGCATGTGCCATCGGCGACACGAATCCTCTGTACACAGATCGTGAGTTCGCCCAAGCGACATCGTATGGCGGCGTGATAGCTCCACCAACGTTTTTACGATCTCTACTGCCGGGAGATTATCCGAAGCTGTATCCAGAGCCGTTTGCACACATCCTTGATGGTGGTAGTAAGTATCGGTACAACGAGCCGGTCAGGGTAGGTGATCGGATTACGGTTGTTCGTAAGATCTCAGATTTGTTCGAAAAACACGGTCGTATGGGAACGATGCTGTTCAAGATTTCCGAAATTAACTACACCAATCAAGAAAGTCGATTGGTGGCAGTCCAGACGACTACAACGATCACTTATGGCATGGGCGAAAAGGATTCAGGCGTTGGCGATCACTAAATCCGTATCGGAACTCATATCACTCATGTTTGAAGATGTCGCAATCGGCGATGAACTTCCTGAGATTGTGAAAAAACCTGACACGCGACAGCTGGTTATGTACGCCGGTGCATCACAGGATTTCGTTGCGATTCATTACGATCAAAACGTGGCTCAGGAAGCCGGACACCCAAAGGTCATCATCCATGGCGCACTGAAAAGTGCTTGGTTAGGCCAATTAGTTACGACTTGGATGGGGGTGAACGGTCGCCTGCTGGAACTTGACGTTTCATATCGGGCAATTGATTTTCCGGGTGAGACATTAACTTGTATCGGAAAAGTGATCGACACTCGCATTGAAGATGGAGTCGGTCTGGTCGAACTTGAGATCGGCTTGAACAACTCTGAAGGTGCTTCCAGCACCCCGGGTAGGGCATTGGTTTCTCTTCCGACTCGGGCTGCAAATTAGTAGTTCTACCAACCAGTAACGACCACAAACACTAAGTAACAGGAATTTGAACATATGAACGGCGCTCTTGAAGGCAAAGTAGCAATCGTTACCGGTGCAGGTCGTGGAATTGGCCGCGGCATCGCTGAAGAGCTTGCAGCTAACGGAGCGAAAGTCGTCGTCAACGATGCCGGGCTATCGCTTTCAGGTGAAGCCGAGGGAATCAGTCCAGCGGATGAAGTCGTCGCAAGGATCAAAGCTGCCGGTGGCGAAGCAGTTGTAATCACAGAATCAGTATCGACGTTTGAAGGCGGTGAGCGAATCGTTCAGGCCGCGCTTGATTCATTCGGCCACCTCGATATCGTGGTCACTGCCGCTGGGTTCCTTCGAGATCGCATGATCTACAACATGTCTGAAGAAGAGTGGGATGCTGTTTACGAAGTCCATCTGAAAGGCACATTCAACGTCGTTCGGCATGCCGCACCTCTGTTCAGGAAGCAGCGTGGTGGTCGGGTTATAACGTTTACTTCGGAATCGGGTTTGGTCGGTTTTCCCGGTCAGGCGAACTATGGGGCTGCGAAATCTGGCATCCACGGATTTACTAAAGTAGTCGCCAAAGATCTCGGTAAATATGGGGTTACAGCTAACTCGATCGCACCGCGCGCTGAGACCAGAATGGTTGAGTCGATTCCGAAAGCAACCAGAGAAAAACTCGCAGCGAATGGATTGTTCCCTGGTAAGGGCGAAGCTTCATGGGAGCCTGAGGATGTAGCACCGTTCGTCGCGTTTCTGGCCTCTGACTATTCGGCACCGGTAAATGGTCAGACATTCCTTGTTTACGGCGGGAACGTTGTACATATGACTTTGCCACGTCGAGTGAAGACTATCTACAACTCTGCTCCACCGGCGACTTGGGAGCCGGAACAACTGGATGCACAGGTTGGTCCGAATCTGCTTGGTTATCCGTCAGTCGAGGGCCCAGTCGCGAGCAAACGTCTCGATGGCAAAGTAGCTGTGGTTACCGGAGCCGGACGTGGTATTGGTCGTGGTGTAGCAAAGCTGCTTGCATCACAAGGAGCGGCGGTGGTGGTCGCCGACGTAGGAGCTTCTTTGGACGGCGATGGTCAGGACACGACTCCGGCAGCTCAGGTAGTGGAAGAAATTTCAGAACTGGGTGGACGCGCTGTCGCTTCTTATCATTCCGTTGCAACGGTAGAAGGAGGGGCGAATATCGTCAAAACGGCTATCGAAGAATTTGGTCGTCTCGACATCGTCGTGACCGCGGCTGGAATTCTGCGAGATCGAATGCTGTTCAACATGTCGGAGCAGGAATGGGATGATGTGATGGCCGTACACCTGAAAGGTACATTCTCGGTCGTTCAACCCGCATCTAAGATTTTCAAAGAACAAGGTAGCGGTCGGATCGTGACGTTTAGTTCGGTGTCGGGCTTGTACGGCTACGGCGGCCAGGCGAACTACGGCGCTGCTAAAGACGCGATCGCTGGGTTCACTCGGGTCGTCGCCAAAGACTTAGCGAAGTACGGTGTGACTGCAAACGCTATCTCGCCCGGTGCACAGACTCGGATGACAGACTCGATTCCAGATTCAACGAAGGACATGCGCAAAGGAGCGTTCCTTTCACCGCCTGCGGGAACGCTCACCACCGAGCCAGAGCAAGTCGCACCTATGATCGCTTGGCTTGCTTCTGATCAGGCAGCGGATGTAACCGGACGGATATTCCACTGTGTTGGAAACCGTATAAGCCTGATGAACTCGCCTGAGCAGGGTCGCTCGATTCACAAGGCGGGCCGCTGGACGATTGAAGAACTAGCTGGCGTGTTCCCAGAGACTATCGGCATGGATCTGGTGAATCCGGCACCACCGCAGGACTAGTGTTCGAAGGCGTACAGGTACGTCTCACGGAGCTAAGGACGCTGGATAGAACAACTTCTCTGTGTAGGGTGGTTTAGCCGTTGGCGACAGCTGCGTCGTACCGATTGACCGCATTCTGAGTCACTAGTTCTATGTCCTGATGAAGGATATAACCAGATTCAGCCAGAGCTTCAGCATCGCGCTTTACTAACTCAACGTACTTTTCGCGACTCTCGTACCTCTCTTCTATTGATAGACGTGGGTCTCCGGTCGATTCGCGTTCAGCAAGCGTGACCGGGAACCAGCGAGTGAAACCTTGCAAGGGTACGATCTGATCTACTGCGCCGATTTCAGGATGTCGCATATTCCAGCCCGTATGAGTTGCGACTGGATTAGTGAGATCAGGAAGTCGAACTCCCGAGATTTCATTTCCGTCTGAATCGACAGCAGAAACCAGACATGAGTAATTCTCGCCTTCAATCGGTGGATAAACTCCTACTCCTTTGTCGGCTTGATCGCCGAGATCGGTCTGCCTCATGATCCATAGTTTTGATCTGTTGGGGGTGACCTGATTGGGGAACTTATCGAACACAGCGAGAACATTATCCCGAGGGACGGCGGTCTCGTGATCGACCCGTGCGTGCGCGCTCGCAGGTGGTTCTTTGCCTTCTGATATCCAATTCTCAAGATTCACTAGAGCGGCTCTTAGCAGCGGAGAGTAGTCGATCACATTGCTTGCATACAAACCAAGGGCATCTTCTGCTCCGGGATTGTGCGATTGGGGCAAGGTTCCCGGTCCATGCTGGGTTCCTGCGAAGTGGTACATACGGGAATCAACACCCAACTCAACGTCTGCCGTCCCTCGTGCATTGGTGTGCATGAGAGAGTTATCACTTCGCCAGTATTCGGACGAACTGTTTGTGTAGATGACTTTTGGCACGACGTTCTTTTCGATCAACTTCGAAAGCAATCCATCAGACTGGTTGGAAACAGGGTCATCCGATTTGATGTCTGTGAACGGAGGCAGATGGCCAAAGCTCGGGTATGAGTGGTTCGACGGCTGTGCATAGCGGTGATTAAACGCCCCTCTTCGGGCTCCAGCAACGTGCGGCAGTAGCCCATCAAATACTTGCCGGTTTTTTTCGTCGATGTTAAGCCCGTCGTACATGAAATGTCTGAGCATTCGTCCTGTTTGAGAAACGCCATATCCGATTGCAATATCGAGCGCACCGAGGTTGGGCAGGAGTTGATCGGATTCGTACTTTAGGAACGATGTTGCATCTCTGATGGCAATGAGTCCACTTCCGACGACTGGCGAATCTTTCGAGGAATAGACAATCTGATAGCACTTGCCAGACTCAAATCCAGATTGGAGATAGACGTGTTCCTCGCTTGGAACTAGTCCATCGCTGGTTTCTCGAGCGAATTTCCACTGGTCGCGAGGAATTACTCTTCCATCTCCATCCTCATATTCCCTAACGTAAAGAACTGCGTTGGGGTCATTGAGATCGGATGCCCTTAGAGGGCGGTGGACACGGTCGGCGAGTAGCCGCGTTGAACTCTCAATATTTGGCCGAATTTCGACGACGTTTTGCCCTTGATCTTTGGGGTCAGGATGTTGTGAGAGATCTGCTATTGGGGCTTCTAGACCCATCATGATGTCGTCGGTGAACACATCCCACTGCCATCCAATCGACGCAACGGTAAGTCCTCGTTCGAATAGAAAACCGTCACCGGGTGCAGCACTCGCAGCGGGATCAGCGTTAGAGAGATTGAATGTATCGACCACTCTTCGTCGACCGCGATTTGGCAGCTCGATCAAAAGCCGATTGGAACCGTACTCAGGAACGACAGGTTTAACGATCGAGAAATCTGCCGTAAACCGAACTCGACCTTCCCTATCACGGGGTGCGTATTTGAGATCGACGATTGCACGATTTTGTTCGACGTCAGGATCGACTTCAAACGACATGATCGCATCCATTTGCTCGTATGGACCGACATTTCCAAACTCTCGACCTTCTGCGTAAGAAAACTGGCGGACAATTTTTACGTCAACGACTGACATCGATGATCTCCGGTTTATGAACGAAATGACGAAAAGGGAATTACGATGATCGATTTACACTGAGACTGGGATCATATCAACGATGACTCGGGAATTGAGTGATCTGCGTCTACTTTGGCAGACGCTACTCGGTAGTGATGCCTGAGGCGACTGCCATACCAAGCTTCGGGACATCAATAGTCAATACGCCGTTTTCGAGGCTCGAAAAGCCCGTAGATGGAACTACGTTCTCGGGTTGTTCCCATGTATTCGCTAATTTTGGGTCCTCACCGGTCATGACTTGAACCGCACCTGCGCCAATAACGTTGCGATCTGAGAAATCAAGAATCACTCGCACGTCCAGGTCGACTGATCGGTTTACGAGGAACAGCGATACATCACCCGTGTGCTCATCGAAACTTGCTGAGGCATCGATGAAATTGACCTCCCCGCGCTCTCCGGCGTCATAAGTTGGGCAATCGATCACGGGAGTTAACGAGGTGCCAGTCGCATTTTTTGAGTAAAGAGCGAACGGATAATAGATGCTCTGCTTGAGAGTCCCATCTGGGCGGGTGAGTACCGCGGCTATCACGTTTACAAGCTGCGCTAGGCATGCGACTTTAACGAGATCGGCTCGTCTGATGAACGAATTCATGTACTGGGCGCAAACGAGAGCATCTTCGAGATTGTATACCTCTTCGATCAGCGCAGGCCCGGTTTCCCATTGGCCATCTTGAGTTACCCCGCCACGTTCTTTGTACCAAACGTTCCATTCATCGAACGAAACATAAACATTGTGCGAGCTTTTCTTGACTCCTTTTACATAAGCGGTAAGGCCAGCATAGTCGTTGAGGATAGAGTCTATGACAACGCCTTCAGCGAGAAATTCAGGGGTGTTACTGGCTGCATTGGTTGAGTATCGGTGAGCGGAAATGAACTCGATATCATCCCAGCAAGTTTCAAGAACTGTGCGATCCCATTCGAGGTATGTAGCCATATGCCGACCCGACGATCCGGCGGCAATTAATTCGATCGAGGGATCGAGTCCGCGCATTAATCGTGCGGCGTTTCGGGCTTTGAGGGCGTACTGTTCAGCGGGCATGTGCCCTGCCTGCCACGGACCATCCATTTCATTTCCTAAACACCACATTTTCACGCTGTGTGGCTTGTCCGATCCGTTGTCGCGACGTGCCTGTGCCCAGCGAGTGTCGGTATCGAGGTTGCAGTACTCAACAAGGGCGGCGGCTTCGGCTGGTCCCAGTGTTCCGAGGTTCACAGCCATCATCGGCTCGGTTCCAACCAGCTTGCACCACTTCATGAATTCATCGGTGCCAAACGTGTTGGGTTCGGTGGTTTTCCACGCAAAATCAGGGAATGGTTTACGTTCAGAGCCAACGCCATCGCGCCAGTCATAGTTCGAAACAAAGTTTCCGCCGGGGTATCGGACACACGGCATGTTCATTCCGGCCATGTCCTCGGCAACATCAGTGCGAATGCCATCTTCGTTCGAAAGATCGTTTCCGGGATCGTATACCCCGCCATATATCGAACGTCCAAGATGTTCGAGAAAACCCGAAAAGATTCGCGAGTCGATCTGACCCGTATTAAACGACGTGTTGAGAGTGACCTTGGCTTCCAATAGTTCCTCCTGATTAATATGTTGGACGCTAAGCAGTTTATGTGAGCCGTGAGATTTCAGAACTGACTCAGGCTGTTCGCCAGTACTCATTTCTTGATTTCAGAGAATTTTCACGTGTGATAGTTTTGCTATGTGCATCGGGAATAGCGCTTGTGCATCGAACTTGTCGGCGACAGAACAGACTGGGCTCATGGGCCCGAAAGGAACCAAAGCATGGCCAGTAACGAGATGACCGAGGCGGATGTAATTGTTCTCGGAGTGGGAACGTGCGGAGAAGACCTCTCATTGCAACTGCTGGATGCGGGATTGAGCGTCATCGGCATCGAAGCGTCACTGGTTGGTGGTGAATGTGCTTATTGGGCCTGTATTCCGTCGAAGATGATGATCCGTGCAGCGAATATGCTGCAGGAAGCCCGCAAGATCGAAGGGGTATCCGGTCACGCTGATGTCCGAGCAGAATGGGCGCCTGTTGCAAACCGCATCACAACTGAGGCGACTGGTGGATGGGACGATTCGTTCGCGGTTGAACGGTTCGAATCGCGTGGTGGACGATTGATCCACGGTCAAGGAAAACTTGCAGGCCCTAAGACGGTCAGTGTCGATGGCGAAACGCTGACGGCTCGGATCGGAGTTGTGATCGCTACAGGATCACAACCTGCGGTTCCCAAGATTGACGGACTCGTAAACATCGACGCTTGGTCTACACATGATGTGATTTCGGCCACCGAGCTACCTGAATCGTTGATCGTTTTGGGTGGGGGGCCTATTGGGTGCGAGTTGGGTCAGGTACTGGCACGATTCGGCGTAAAGGTCACGATCGTGGAAGCTGCTGACCGATTGCTGCCCCGTGAAGAGCCAGAGGCGTCGGAAGCCGTGGCGACCGCATTCGAAGCTGAGGGTATTTCAGTACGAACGGGCGATCCGGTAGTGAAGGTTGGCAAGAATGATGATTCGATTACAATTTCACTGGCTGGAGGGGACGTAATTACGGCGGAGAAATTGCTTGTCGTAACTGGCAGGAAAGTAGATTTAACCGGTCTTGGACTTGAATCGATCGGGCTCCCTACGACCGGGTTCATTGAGGTCGACGAACGCATGCACGCCGCTGACGGTCTGTGGGCGATGGGCGACATGACTGGTAAGGCGATGTTCACCCATGTTGCCGTTCATCAAGCGGGAATTATCGCCGCCGACATTTTGAAGAAAGATCATACTACGGCGCGGTACCACGCCGTCCCGAGGGCGGTGTTTACCGACCCTGAAGTGGGTTCAGTGGGCATCACGGAGTCCGAGGCGGTTGCGCAAGGGCTTGATGTAGAAGTAGTAGTGAAACGAGTTCCCTATTCATTCAGAGGCTGGCTCGATATGGCGAGCGTAGGTGCGATAAAAGTGATTGCAGATCGTGGCACCGGCGTGGTGGTGGGGGCGACAGCTTCCGGACCTCGCGCCAGCGAGATTCTCGGGCTCCTAACATTTGCGGTTCACACGAAAGCAAAGTTGGACGACCTCCGTAGCATGATTTATGCCTTCCCTACTTTCTACGGTGGGGTCGGCGAGGCGATCGGTGCTTACGGTAAGGGTGTCCAGACGGTTCTTGATCCTGAGTTCGAAGGCTTTAGGTCGGCTCGTTAGGCTCCATACGTCACACGCGTCATTGGCGTTGCTTGGTACGAGGTCGCCAATAACACCCACACTCTAGCGCACTCCTGAAAGTCGATTGTGCTATTAGTCCTTCTGAACTTGATTTATGAGATTGAGCGATGGTCTCTAGATTCGATATGCCTGCTTGGCAGCGTCCCTAAACATCCACGCTTTTTCGGTCGCTGAGAAATCTTGTGCGACTCGCTTGAAGGCATTCCAGAGCACCGTATATGAAGTCGAGGCATTGTCCACTGGGAAGTTGCTTTCGAACATGCAACGTTCGGCCCCAAACCTCTCGATGCAGTGGGTGTAGTAAGGGCTCATCACTGCTGCAATATCCTCAGATGAGGGCGGGGCAGGGCGTTCATGCCAGCCGTATCCGCCAAGTGGCATTCCAGTTCCACCGAGTTTCACCGAAACGTTTTCGTAGTTGGCTAGTTCGCTAATGCCTTGTCGCCACACCTGCACGACTTCATCGGATTTACCAGCGTAGGGTCCGATGCCGATCGGCCCGACGATGTGATCGAGAATAATCGGAACATCTGGGAACGCTCTCGCCAGGTCAGCAAGTTCTTGGAGCTGCGTGTGGTAGAGCCACGCGTCGAAGCTGAGACCGAGCTTTTGGAGAGCAGTGAAGCCTTCTCTGAACTTCTGATTTCCGAGAAGACCTTTTGGCGGATTTTTATATCAGACGATCTCAGGGCTGGTATCCCAGCATGAGGAGTTTCGAACCCCTCTGAAGCGGTTGCTGCCGGCAGCAATGTGGGCTTCCAGTACCTCGGTGACAGCATCGCCGAGGCTTAAATCAGCGTATCCAACGATTCCGGCTGCAACTTTGGTATCGCCGTACTGCCCACTAGCGCTTTGCGCCGCAATTCCTGTCACGAACTCAGTCTCACCAACCGGGCTCATGCTCTCAGATCCGTCTTTCCGGTACATCGCACTGCACTCGACAAAAACAGTCTCGGTGATGTTGTGGCCACCACTAGTATCTATAAGCAATTCATCGAGCATGTACCGACCGTCCGGTCGATCCCAGAAATGATGATGCGGATCGCATATCGGTAAGGCAGGGTCTATCGGCTCTTCAACTGTCAGAGCTAACCAGTCAGAGTGCTTGATTGGCATGTGTTTTTTATCCGTCAGTATCGTTCAATCGGGTGTTACTTCACCATTTGGGCGAAGATTAGTGCGAGTTCGGCACGTATTGCGCCACGTTCCTCGTTGTCAGTATCGACCTCGAACGAAGATTGTTCTTCGGGGTCGTCGTTTACGTTGAAAAGGCGACCATCGTCGTAGAGCTTGTACTGGTGGGTACGGATGTAGCGGGCGAACCGATGCACACGACCGCTCATCGGCTCGAAGTGGAAGTACACCCAGTCGCGAGAGTCGCCCTGTTCGCCCTTGAGCTGCGGCAAAAACGTTCGACCATCCATCACGTAGTCAGTCGGCGGTGTGATTCCGGCGGCATCGAGGATAGTAGGCAGGAAATCTGAAGAATCGATCAGGTCGGTTTCCACGTGCCCTTCAGGGATTGTTCCCGGCCATCTGGCGATCAATGGCACGTGCGTTCCGCGATCTACAGTAAGGCCTTTGCCGCCGCAAACTTCGGTGTGCGAGTGCATGACTGAGCAGACCTCTATTGGAGACCCATTGTCACCGACGTAGATAACAAGAGTGTCTTCGGCGATCCCTAGTTCCTGAAGTTTGTCGTTTACTCGACCGATCACCTTGTCGTGGTACTCGACCATGTCTTTGTAGTAGCGCGGATCGTCATCCCAACCTTCAAGCTCGTCCCAAGTACGACCGCCAAGTGTCAGGTTAGAAGGAGGGATGAAATCATCGTACTCAGGACTGTCGGGAGTTGGCTCGAGTGGCCGATGCGTCAGGGCCATGGGGAAGTAGACGAAGAATGGATCATCTTGATTACGCTCCATGAAATTCATGATGTAGTCAGCAAAAACGTCTTCGCCATACTTGCCATCCATACCGTCGAGAAACTTGCCGTTTTCGTAAATAACCGGGTCTTTGTAACGAGATCCTTTGTCCTCGGTGTGGTGAGGGTGCCACACACAGAACTCGTCGAATCCAGCGTTTTCGATCGTCTGACCTGTAGAACGGGCTTCCGGCATTTCGTCGGGCGGATTGTACGAGTGGAGTTGCCATTTGCCAGCGATGCAGGTCTTGTAGCCAGCGTCAGAAAAAAGGTGCCCGAACGTTACTTCGTCAGGATCGATCAGACCGAATCCGATGTAGTTTCGGAAGTTGTACTTACCTGTCATCAACTGCACACGAGTTGGAGTGCAGAGCGGTTGGACATGTGCATTTTCGAAACGAACTCCCGCCGCTGCCATTCCGTCGAGAACTGGCGTCGCGTACGAGATTCCGCCATTTGCTCCGATAGCTTCGTATCCGAGGTCGTCGGACATGATTAGGACAATGTTGGGTCGGCGGTTGGTTGCCAAGTTCTGTCGTGTCTCTGATTGGGGTTATGCGCTGCTTGGGTCAGGGTTTGGGCTTGATTCGCACCAGGGCCGGAGGAGGAGATATCCTCTGGGTGGTTTTGATTATTGTAGAGTCGGTCATCGGCTGATCAAATGCTCGGTGATCGACTCTACAACTGAGTACTAGCTCAAATAGTCTAACGCGTTCAGGATGAGTTTCTGGAACTGCGGGTGCTGCTGTGATGATCCCGCGTGACCGAGCGCAATATTCACAACTTTTCCTTCACCGAACTGGTGCGTCCAGCCAAGTGGCTTGATATCACCATCGACAACACCGTGTATGAATACGTCGATACCCGGTTGAATATCGAGACCGCAGTAGCACTCGTCGTATGTCCAGAAGTTCGACACCCCTGCTGCAACCGGGTGGCTAGGGTTATCGATTGTCACTTCGAACCAACCGAACGGTGGGTGCCAACTTTCGCCAAGTACCCATCCACCGCCAGTAATCTTCTTGGTCTGCGACCAATCTGGACACGATGCTGCTGAAATGTGGATCGATAAGAGCGAACCACCACCAGAAACGTAGCCTTCAAATCCTGAGCGTTGCGCGTGGTTCAGATCGTTGTCTGTAGCTGTCTGACGCAGGGTGTTAAGGACGATAGCGTCGAAACCGGATAGATCACTGCTAAGTTCATCTGCCGATTCCGACAAAGTGATCGAATGACCGTCTGCCTCAAGGAACACCTGTAAAATGGGTGTCGACTCTTCATAAGGGTGCTTACCTCCGGTAATAAGAAGTAGATTCATTGAGGATTCCCCGATCGTTGTGTGAGGTTTCAATTACTAGACTAGGAACCAATTATTGGATCAGCATCAGTTTGAGATGCCTGCGTTGTGGGCGGTAACGAAGCCGGCGAAGAAGAGTCATCGGCACGAGTAGAAATAGGCAATTCTGGATTAATAACTTCCCACTCTTTTCGCCAAATCTCCATGAGCATGAACTCGTAGCCATCTCGTTTTATTTCTCGAACAGGTGTGAGTCCGGCTTTCAGGAATGATTTTTGTGCGCGGTAGTTATGTATGAGAGTGTGAAGGTAAACCCGTTCAAGCTCTGTAGCGCCAAATATTTGAGCGAGTGCGGTTTTAACAACATCTGTGCCGTAGCCCTTACCCCAATAGTCGCGATCACCGATCATGATGCCCAATTCGCACTGAGATTTTTCGGTGTTGATGTCGTAGTACATGCAGTTGCCAATGTGATGGCCATCTAGCGTGTCGATTGCCATGCGTGACGACCACGGGGACGGATAGGCGACATCATCTCGGTGATATCTGAGGTATTCGTTAAACGTTAAAGTGATTGGGCGAGTAGCATCGAGCGCAGCGAGTTCAGGATCGATGCGCCACGAATAATCGGCTTCTGCATCGTCCATCGACTTTGACCGAAGCACGGTCAGCTTTCCGACCAAACGTAACTCAGTCGTCGCTTCGTACTCTGCCTTCATAAAAGGCCACAGCTTTTTCCAAGACTCGCGCTTCATTCCGATGGGTCAGCCTCTGTATTGCTTCTGGAATGTCGATCCACTCGACTTCATCGTATTCACTATCATGGTTCGATGTATCGCCACCAAGGTATTTCATTAGATACCAATGAACCGTTTTGTCGATTCGAACCGTGCTGTCGTCATCGAAAGGCAGATCACCAAGCGTCTCTTCGGCAGTACGGAAGAATGAATAGTACGTGTCATCGATAGCTGGGCCGATTTCAACTTGCAAGCCGGTTTCTTCAGTGACTTCTCTTGCTGCTGTTTCAGCGACCGATTCGCCCTTTTCCGGCGTTCCCTTTGGTAGTGCCCACAGCGATTCTGCCCTTCGGTAGCACAGGGCAACAAATAATTTCCCGCTATCGTTCGGGGTAGCGCGTAACACAACACCGCCGGCGGACCAGCGGTCGATTGAGTGATCTGTTGTACGAGGTCGAGTCATTGATCGAACCAGTGGTCGGCTAGAAATGTATCGGTGTTGAATCTCATTATTGTGTGAGCGGATTCTAAGTTTGGCGATGCCAGCGGTCAAACGCCAGCGACCTGACTTTCGTTTCAACTTACGATATACCCTCAATTCAACATGTTAATAAATTGACACTGAACTGATCGAATTCGATAATTGTCGATCGGGTAAACGTACAAAGATGCCAGTTCGTAACATACGATTAGTTCAGCTAAATATAAATTGCCATCATTCTGCTGGAATGATGGTCGTCAATGCGTTCTCTCGTTTTTCGAATCGCCAGCAGGAAAATTCGAATAAACAATAGCCGCATTACCGTCAATGGACGGAAGCGGTTTTTTTTTGCGCCTGCAACAGAATCGTAAGGGCGTACGACTAAATAGTTCGTCGAGCAATTTGTTCGGGGAGAAGGTAGCAAACATTGGATAAGCACGACTTCGTCATCCGATTCGCTGGAGAGGGAGGGCAAGGGCTGGTCACATCAGCTGATGCTCTGGCACGTGCAGCAGCTCATGCTGGATACTACGTACAAACCCACTCTACCTTCCCATCGCAAATTATGGGTGGTCCAGCATCATCTCAGGTGAGAATTTCGACCACACCTGTATTGAGCTCCGGTGACGGTGTCGACGTACTTGTTGCTCTCAACCAGTACGCTTATGACCACCACAACGAAGACCTAAACCCGGGTGGCGTCACGGTTTACAACGCTGAAGAGTACGATTTGCCAGAGGGCGGTAAATACTTCGGGATCAAGGCCGACGAACTCGCAAAATCGACTGGAAACGCCCGCGCTGCGAACATGGTCACAATTGGCGCTGTTGCATACCTGATCGATTTCAAACTCGAGGAAATCGACGTTTTCATTACCCAGAGATTCACACGTGGACGACCCGGTGATGATGAAATAATTGAAGCAAACATCAAGGCAGTCCGCCTTGGTGTTGATGTTGCGAAGTCCACTGGATTTACAGTCGGACAGTTGCAGCCAGCCGTTGCACCCGACTACCAGCAAATTATAATCACCGGTAACGCTGCACTCTCTATGGGTGCTGTTGCAGCCGGGCTTAATTTTTACGCCGGTTACCCAATCTCTCCAGCCACCACAGTTCTAGTTTGGATGGAGAACAACCTTTGGGGTGAAGGCCGGTTCGTTCATCAGGTTGCATCAGAAATCGAAGCGATCAACGCTATTCTGGGTGCAGGTTTCGCTGGTAAGAAGGCAATGACCGCAACGGCAGGACCTGGATTCTCGCTTATGAGCGAAGGCCTTGGACTTGCCTGGATGGCAGAGATCCCGCTGGTGGTTGCCAATGTTCAGCGTGGTGGACCAGCTACCGGATTGCCGACCAAGTCTGAGCAGTCAGACCTCTACACGTGCATGCATCCTGCACACGGTGATATCAAGATGCCGGTGCTGGCTCCAGGGACAATCGAAGAGTGCTTCTATGCTGGTGCACTGGCTACCAACTGGGCAGAGCGCTATCAAGGTCCCGTAATTCTTATCTCTGAATTCGGCCTTGCCGAGCGGGGTGAGAACATTCGTCGGCCAGACCTCTCGGAGATAAGTACAGAGAGCCGCACCGCCGTGAGTGAAGGCGATACTGGCAAGCGATATGACTCATGGGATGGCTCAACCCCGCTACCAGGTATGCCGATTCCGGGTGGCTCAGGCGCATATGTCGCAAACGGTTCTGAGCATGACGAGATCGGTGACACGACTCACCTCCCACGACATCACGTGCGTCTGATGGAGCGACGTTTTAAGAAGCTTGGTCTTCTTGATGGTGCTCACTATGAAATCGAGAATGCCGATGCCGACTGCATCATTATGCCTTGGGGTAGCTCTAAGGGGCCGGCTCGCGAGGCGTACGACAGGCTTCGTGAACAGGGCGAGAACGTCGGATGGTTGTACTCGGTAGCACTCAATCCGCTGCCAGAGGAAGTGAAGACCGTTCTGAAATCAGGCAAAAAAATTATTGTCCCTGAGCTAAACTACTTAGGTCAGTGGTCATCTCTCCTTCGTATGGAAGGTTACAACGCTGAATCAATTACTCAGTACACTGGACTGCCGTTTAGACCTGCAGACCTTGTAGCTAGAATAGGCGAACTAATCGGGGCTGGAGTTACAGCATGAGCAAGCGCAATCCTGAATACGATTTCGCGTGGTGCCCGGGATGTGGCGACTTTGGAGTACGACGAGCACTTCAGGTAGCACTTGAGGCATATTCAGCGGAGCACGAAGAGCTACAAGCGAATAACGTTGTGGTCGCGGGCATAGGTTGTTCCGGAAACATGGTTCATCTTGTTGAAGGCGATCAGCCTTTCGGAATTCACGGTATCCACGGCAGAACTCTTCCTATCGCCTTCGGCGTGAAGCAAGGCAATCCGAAATTGAATACGGTTATTGTTGCTGGTGACGGTGACTTCCTTTCAATTGGTGGTGAACACCTCGGTCCAGCTGCAAACCGAAACGTCAACGTAACAGCAGTCGTCATGGACAACGGTGTGTATGGATTGACTAAGGGTCAGTCATCACCAACAACTGAGTTCGGTAAAGTCACAACTTCAACCCCTTTCGGCAAGATCGAGAACCCGGTTTCACCGCTCAAGCTGTACATGTCTATTGGTGTGACTTACATAGCTTCGTACTATTCGAGCAAGCCTCGGGTGCTGGCAACGCTAATTCAGGAAGCGATGAACCACGAAGGGTTCAGCATCGTCCATGTCCAGTCACCATGCACGACGTACAACGACACCTACGATATCCTGAAGGGTAATGCGAAGCAAGGGATCAAGGGAGTGGCGTTCGACATTCCTGAGGATCACGACCCAACGAGTGCCGAGGATGCGAACGATTTGCTGAGCAGACCCGGTGTTCCGCTCGGAGTTATCTTCAAGAAGGAAGGCAAAACACTTCAAGATCGATATGAAGATTTACAGGCAAAGGCACCGAAACGAACCAACGACCAACTGTTGGATTCATACCTCTTGCGATAGTTGCAGAATGATAAATTCGTTAAATGAAAAGCCCCGCAGCTCGCGGGGCTTTTTTTGCCATTATTTTTGAGGGTAATTCGGGGTGGTTGGATGGCATCAGATCACAGGACGGTCTTCATCGGCTCGAACACAATAGTAACAAATCAACCGTCCGAGAATGTTAGTAACAACGATGCGTGAAGCTATCGCGAGTTCGATCGCTCTGCCATGTACTGCTCAAGTGAATCACGAAGGGCGATTCGACCGCGGTGTAGTCTGGCCTTCAAGGCAGAGATCGAAACGTCAAGAGTGTCGGCCGCTTCCTGATTTGAGAGCCCTTGTACGTCTCGAAGGATCACTGCTACACGTAGATCTTCACTGAGGTCGTTGATAGCGGCGTCTATATGACTCGCTAGTTCACTATTCATAGTTGCCGCAACTGGAGACTCAACCCAATTGTTCGAGGCAATATCCGGTCGTGCGTCTTCCGAAACGGTCATCTCTTTACCGCGTTTGTCTTTGCGGATTCGCATCAGCGCTGCGTTCACCGTGATGCGGTATAGCCATGTTGTTGGCTGGGCGTCTCCCCGAAATCGTTCCCTTGCTTTGAAGGCTGAAATGAATGCATCTTGCACTACTTCCTCAGCATCATGCGGATTGCCCATCATACGATATGCAACGTTGTACACGAAACCCGAGTGCTTCTCGACTATATCTGTGAATTCTTGGGCGTCCATATAGCTTCACACGAATCGAGTGCGGGGTGTCATGTTTAGCGGATCGAACTCTACATTCGTTGTGTGCAACGGGAGTCCAGTCAGAGTAGTTACTTTACCAGAACAAGCCTAATGCCTAGTAGGCTACCTTGTGACATTGCATCGTTTATTGATTCGAGACGTCGGCGTTGATTCTGGCAGGTGAGTTAGTATTTAACTTGAAAATCAGACTGTGAATGATTGCCGTTGAGTACCCTTTGAATCGATTACTCATACACTGCATCCTATTAACAGTTCGGCACCGAACGAGTATCGTTTACGTGGCAAATGGAGAATAATGTGGGCGCCTCAACGTCGTGGATAGACAAATTGTTCGGTCGAGACGAGACGCACTCGCCCGGTGATCCTTGTGCCGAAGGCATGGGAGATTGTGGCGAAGTTCGTGATAACGCCTCGGACTTTATCGACGGAGAAGCCCCAAACAAACTCACGTCTCTAATCCGGCATCATCTCGGGTTCTGCAACGATTGTGATGGCTGGATGACCAGTCTTGCTCAAACGTTTGGGTTATTTAAGCAGAGTCCTCAGTACGATGTTCCTGATTCTCTGAAAGAGAAATTAAATAATCTGTCTGACAAGTAGGTTCTTTAGAGCAAGGAACAAGCGAAAAACGACGATCAAATCGTCGTTTTTTTTGTGTCCTATTTTAACGACAGCTAGCTGAGATGATCGTGCTGGAACGACGGGTCCGATTTTTCTTCTAGAGAAACGAGAGATCTGAAGTAGTCTTTGTGGCGCCGGTGAAAATACATGCTGTGTAGCATGATGGCGATTCCAATGCCGGTGAGACCGTAAACAACGTTTGGTTCGATCGACGAGTCGGCGCGGAACGATAGTGAAATGAATGCGACATAGCCAACAACGCCTCCCCACAGACTCGGGTGGGCGAGCTTTCTATTCATGGTGATCGAGAGTGCTGCACCTATAACCAATGACACGAAAACGACGATTGGAACAATACCCATCGAAGTACCCATGAGCGTCACAACGCCATCTCCACCTTTGAATTTTGTGAAGGGCGAATTCCAGTGACCTGCGACCGCCGCCGTAGCTGGTAAGAGTAACTCTGTACCAGTAAGCCCAAGTTGGCGTGCCATAACAATCGCTGTAACGCCTTTTGACCAGTCAATCAACGTGACAATAACGCCCTGCTTGCGGGAAATTTCACGCCAGACGTTGGTGGCGCCCGCCTGCCGTGAACCAACTTCGAATACGTTGATTCCATTCAGGCGTCCAATTGTGTACGCGACTGGAACTGCGCCGAATCCGAACGCAATTGCTGCTGCCAGTAAATATGTGGTGAAGGTAACTTCTGGGGGCATGTCGTGAGAATTATTGTAACAGTTAGACTTTACACGTTATTTATGAGCGGCGAAAAAAGGCGTGAGGTTTTGGATACCGCTATGAATGGGATGGGTTCACAATGACCGCTCATGGCTGATAGTTCAGAGCAGGATATTAAATCGGGTAACAGACGAACTCAACGAAACGTGGGTTTTACTGACTCAATGCGAAACTCGCCCCTTCAGCGATTTGTTGCTGGAACGATTTTTTGGGGCACCGGCCATCAACTGATCAATGTGGCCCAGGGCTACCTACTATTTGAACTAACTGGGTCAACTCTGTGGCTTGCCGCACTTGGTGCAGCCGTTGGTATTCCGAACATAGTCGTTGGAGTGCTTGGCGGAGTTCTTGCCGACCGAGTTCCGCGTACCAGAATGCTAAAAATTGGGGCATTCATCGCCGGTACGCCGATGTTGACAATTGCCATCTTGTATTCGACCAATTCACTCCAGCCGTGGCACATTGTCGTCGGTGGGGTGTTCCAGGGATCAGGGCTTGCAATTGACTGGATATCACGACTTTCACTTCTTCCTGATGTTGTGCCGAAGAAAATCCTCGTAAGGGCCATTTCACTTGACCAAACGGTATTCAACGGTGCACGCGTGGTAGGGCCACTTATCGGTGGTTTCCTCCTTGGAGCCGCGGGGCCGGGTGCCGCATATGGGGTGATCGCGGGACTTTTCGGAATGGCGTTCCTGATTTACACGACGTTTCAACCAGTCTCTCAAGTCGTTCGTGCCAAATCGAAAGGTGTCATTTCGGATCTGATCGAGGTAGTGGAGGTCATCCGTGAACGGCCGCTTTTACGCATGAACCTGATGTTCACCGCGGTCAACGCTTTGACCTTGGGCGGCATGGTTTTTATTATTCCTGCTTTTGCAAAAGAGATATTCCACGTCGATGAAGCCGGTCTTGGTGTTCTATTCGCAGCTGTGGGAACCGGAGCTGTTGTCGGCGCTATGACGATGTCGTGGACCGGCGGAGTGCGAAAAGCCGGAACAGCACTTCTAATTACCGATATTCTGTTTGGTGGCTTCGTGATCGTTTGGGCGCACACTAGCAGCATAGCGGTCGCATTACCGTTTGCATTTCTGCTTGGGTTCTTCAACTCGGTTCATGTAGCTCTCGGCATTGCGGTAATCCAGTTCAATGTTCCTGCCGAAGTGCGCGGGAGAGTGATCGGCGCCTATGAGATTGCTTGGTCGGGGTTTCCGCTCGGAGGGCTTGCGAGCGGATCGCTGGCAGCAATATTTGGGTTGCGAAACGCATTGACGACACTTGCCGTAGGACTGATCGTGTTCACAATAGTAGTCGGAGTTGTCAGCACAAAATTTCGGCAAAGTCGAATCGAATAACGAATGCCGAACTAGGCTTCTTTATCGAAATAATCGGGCTGGTACGGCGGGCTCTCTGGATTGCCATCGAGTTCAGCCTGTTCAGCCTCGGTGAGGTACTTCGAAGGACAACGCACCGTTAGATTGTCGGCGTTGAACGATCCATCACTCAGTTTTTGTCCTTGCAAAATTATCTCGGAGTGATCATTGAAGAACACTTGTCCGATTTCGCCTGCGTATGTCACGTGGAGCTCTTCGAAACCATCTTCATCCTTCAGTGAAAATCGGGCGGTCAACCCGTCAGCATCGCGGACATATGAATCCTGCACCAGCTTGCCAGTGACCCCAAGCTGACGGTCAAGCGAAGTTGGGGCCTGCTCGACGACCTGTGCAACAGAAAGATAGTCGACTGTCGCACCCTCAAATGCAGTGAACGCAAAATACGCCAGAGCCGCTGCTACCAAAACGAAAGCAAAACCTAGCTTGGCGCGTGGTCCCATAAGGGTCGAGGTGTGCGCAGTTGTAGTGACAGCTGTTACGGGTAACAGTGGCTGTTGGGATTCGGGCTGTTGGTGATCGTTGATTTCGTTGGTCATGTTCGATTTCTACAAGCCGATTGTGCCCTTGAGCTTAGCAATCTCATGCTGTAATACTCGCTGCTTGCGGCCCATGTACAGAACGTAGGCGAAGAATAGAGCCCACGTTACTGCGAAGACGGCAAAAAGATATCCAAGATTGGTCTCGAGCTTTCCTTCTTCACGTTCTACGACAGAAAATGCCGTTCCGTTTTCAGAAGTCACAGTAATCGGTGCAAATCGTTCTCGATGATCTCGAAGACGGCGAGCCGATTCCATAGGTTCTGCACCTTGAGTCGACACCCATCGATCTCCAACCTGATTTTCAAGCCCAAATTCCGTGCCGTCGAAGATGGTAAATGTGTTTACTGTACCTGTTGAATCCGACACCGCAAAACGAGTCAAATTACCGTTGCTATCGGTTTCTACTCCCACCACAATTCCGCTGAGAGGCGGAACGTGTTCGGCTGAAGAGATTTCTGTCATAGCCGCAGAAACACTTACCGCTAGAACAATTGCGAAAGCGACTTGAATCGCCCCCGTTCGGGTAAGGGTGTTAATCATGTTCAACTTGCTCCCGTCATTACCGACGCAGATGAGGATCTTTTCAATTCAACTAAGTCGTCTTCAGATTTACGGATTTTGTACCGGGTTTGAACCATGAAAATAAACAAGAAGGTAAATGCGAGAGTCGAAACCAGAAGGACGGTGCCAAGATCACTGCCCAGCGTTGAATCAGCGTCGGCGCCGGGCCCCGTGATGATAGGCGGGTGTGCTTGCGACCACAGGTTGGCGGCAAAGTAGATTATTGGTGTGTCTATAGCACCAATCACACCGATGATCGCCGCAAGGCGTTGGCGCTGTGCGCCAGGTGGGAAATAAGCTCTGAACATCAGGTAGGCGACGTAAATGAAGAAAAGAATCAGAGCCGTAGTAAGTTTTGCTTCCCCTGTCCACCAAACTGCCCAAACCGGTCGAGCCCATATCATTCCAGAAAGCAGCATCATACCGCCAAACACGACTCCAACTTCAGCCGATGCGACGGCGAGTCGATCCCACCTTTCATTCTTCTTCCAGAGATACATAAATGAACTGCCGCTGACCACGAAAATTCCGAGCATTGAGCCCCAAGCGATAGGTACGTGGAAATAGAGGATGCGTTGAACCGCACCCTGATTGGTTTCAGTTGGAACCCAGATGAATATGAGGTACAACGCAACGCCCATTAGAGCGGCACTGAGAATGAGTAATGGATCGAGCAGGTCGAGGACTTTATTCATTTGGCGATGATTTGCAGATTTTTGGAGCACAGATACTTAGAGAATTTTATCACGAACTCGGTTTAATTCAGATAAAGCTTTGTATGGGCAAGCCGTATCAAATTAATCTTCAAGAATGTGTTGGAAAATAAATGCTGAAACAACAACGAATGCTACATCGAACGCAACTGCGAGTTGCAGCCACTGTGCCATGTCAGACCAGCTTCGTCCGTTGACCATGTGGCCAGTCGATTCAACAGCGGCCATCAGTAACGGAGTAACCACTGGTAGGAAGAGTAGTGGAAGCATGACTTCTCTAGCTCTCACCTTCACCGACATTGCTGCGAATAGCGTGCCAACTGCGCTGAAGCCAACCGTCGTCAACAGACTAATTGCAAGCATCTCCCAGCGGAATACAACTAAGTTGAACAGCACTGCGAATACTGGAATTACGATGATCTGAGCCACCGCTATGAATAAAAAATTACCGAGCGCTTTTCCCAAGTAAATGAGGTCTCGGCTTATCGGTGCAAGCATCAACGCTTCGAGCGTACCGCCTTCGACTTCAAGTGCGAAAGCCCGATTGAGACCCGTAACTCCGGCGAGGGCAATTCCCGCCCATAACACTCCCGGCCCAACTAGCTTTGCATTGCCTTGATTCAAATCGATGGCGAACGTGAAGATTATGAGCACCAATAACGCGAAACCTGCGACTGCGACCACAACATCTTTGTTGCGAATTTCGAGGAGTAGGTCCTTACGACCAATAGCCCAAATGACGGCTAGTGAACCCATCATTGCGCTGTTACCGTCGAAGAATACGCTGCTAGAATTTCGTCTTTATCTCTGGAAGGAAAAGCTGAATTAAGCCCGACTTTTCCATAGTTCAACACGATTGCCCGATCAGCCAATTCGAGTGCATGCTCTACGATGTGTGTGGTCATAATCACTGTGCGACCTGAAGATCGGTAGTCATCAATAATTCGACCAAGACGGGCAACCGACAGGTTGTCCAGACCTGATTCTGGTTCATCGAGCAGCAGCAACTCAGGATTGTGCATTAGGGATCGAGCGAGTGCTACTCGTTTCTGGAAGCCATGAGAGAGCGTGCGAACTCGGTGGTCGAGTCTGGGTTCGATACCGACCTGGGCGGTTGTTTCAGCAACGCGTTCAGCGATATTTTGGAGCCGATACATCTCTGCGAAAAACATCAAGTTCTCGCGAACGGTCATATCAGCATAGAGCATAGGTGAGTGAAGCACAGAACCGGTCAATGCCCGTGTTGCCGGACCGTTTTTAGCGATGTCTGCACCGAACATCGAAATGCTCCCTGAGTCGATCTGGGTAAGCATAGAGAGAACGCGCAACAGGGTCGATTTTCCAGCTCCATTCGCACCGAGTAATACCGTCACTTCGCCGGTCGGTAGTTCGATATCGAGCCCACGTAAAACCGCCGTCTCACCGAAGTTCTTAACAAGAGCTTCGGCTTTGACGGCGAGTTGAGGAGCTTGGCTGACCACAGTTGAAAACCCGTTAGCTCTTTAGTGTGAATCGTCGCTTGAAAGCGTCAGGTTGCATCGACGTAGCCGCTGCCAGTTGCCTCAACGTTTCCTCGTCTTCGAGATCTGATTGCTCAAGGCGAATCATGTAACGACGCGCAACGTCGTAGTACAGACTCTTGGTGTCGACCATTCGAATCGCAGTTTTGCCGGTTTTTGGATCCCGCATATCTTCGAAGGGAACTGCTTGAAGCTGGCCGTCGACAAGGCAAATCATCGCACCTTGTTGCGTGTGTTCACCCTCAACCGGGTCGGAAAGCAGGAAGCTAACAGCACCATGACCTAGCGTTCGTGTGTAGTCGATATCAAATGGAATTGGCGGTGCGGATCGAAGCTCGTAGCCGATTGTGAGATCGACAATTCCCATAGCTTCGCCACGTTCTTTGAATCGACGTTCAACTTCGGCTCTAAGAATCCGTGCGAGAGGAAGATCAGCAAGTCGAATATTGCCGTATTCGTCTCTTGGGATTTCCACGCCAGAAATATTACGTAGATCGCTAACATTGAGTTTGCTGGCAATGCCTTCTGCGATAATCGCAACACCGTCTGGACGACCAGAAATTCTACGCTTGAGAATTGCACCTTCGAGGACGTCACAGACTTCGGCAAGGCTTACCGTTGCGTCTGGGAATTCTTCTGGGATGATGGTGATTGTTGAGGCAGAGGCTTTACCAATACCAAGAGCGAGGTGGCCGGCGTGCCGACCCATCGCAACGATGAAATACCAACGGTTGGTAGTGCGGGAATCTTCTTTGAGATTCATCACAATACCAGCGCCGACGTGTCGTGCTGTCTCGTAACCGAACGTCGGCATATCCCCTGGCAGCGGGAGGTCGTTGTCAATGGTTTTGGGAACATGAGCGACGCGGATTTCTCCCTTTGCCGCTCGGGCTATTTCAGAAGCACTATACGAAGTGTCGTCTCCACCGATCGTTATCAGATGGCTGATACCCAATTCATGGAGTGTGGCAATACACGTTTCTAAATCTTCTTTGCGTTTAGTTGGATTTGTGCGCGAAGTGTGGAGAATTGAACCACCCTGTATGTGGATGGTCGAAACGTCATCAATGCCGAGATTTACTGTCTGAGTAGTGTCGCCTTTTACGAGGAACTCGTAGCCGTTTTTGATCCCGACCGCCTCATGACCTGAAATAACCGCTTCGATCACGGCAGCTGATATGACGCTGTTGATGCCAGGCGCAGGGCCACCACCAACCAGAATTCCGATTCGTCCGATCTTGTTCGCCATCCGATGATCTCCCGGTCTTTCACCTTCAATTGACAGATTTTGTACCTTCTGGAACTTTGTGCTCATCCAAGAATATGCGAAGCATACCGAAACCGCGTGAGATTGATGAGATTGGATTGCGAAATTTTTGAATTTTGGAATAAACTCGCGCGAAACTATTTATCAGCTCAATGCCTCTCCATCGCAGACGATTTTAGAAATGATCATTACTTCCATATGACTCAATATGACGCTCCATCAGTCGATCCAGCCATCACTGCAATGTGGCATGAGATTTTAACTAAGGGGCATAAGCACCGGGCCTCATCATTGCCCGGTGGCAATCGTTGTGGGATGTGCATGGTTCCCATGAGCGGATTTGGTGGTGCTGTGGTGAAAACCTTTAGCGGCATCACACCATCTCCTAAAAACCCGTCGATGTGTAATCTCTGAGACGATATCCTTCCCACCGGTGGTGCGGAAATTGATATCGCAGTGATCTTCGCCGATGTTCGTGGCTCGACATCTATTGCTGAACAATTGAGCCCCGGAGAGTTCGCCGCACTTCTCAATCGGTTTTACCGTGTAGCGATGGATTCGTTGCTTCCACAAAACGCAATCGTCGACAAAATGATCGGCGATGAAGTAATGGCATTCTTCGTTCCAGCTTTCCAGCAGAACTCCCCGTCTGCAGCCCTTAGCGCAGCGGTCAACATTCTCAAAGGTGTAGGTAACGGATCAGGCAAAGAGCCGTGGTTGCCCGTTGGAATCGGGATTAACTTCGGTCAAGCTTATGTTGGGAAAGTCGGCACCGGGGAGATTAGCGACTTCACTGCGCTGGGCGACACTGTGAACACGGCGGCGCGACTCCAAAGTCACGCCAAGGCTGGTCAAATCGTCATTTCCGAAAGTGTGTACTCTTACGTGAGTGGTGAGTACCCCGGTATTCCTCTGGAGGCCATCGACGTTAGGGGCAAGAAAGAAACCTTTGGCATACATATAATAACGCCGTTCGAGTAGCCGCGCGGCTGTAGTTCTCTACCGTGCAACACATCGACTGTCATTTCTAGACACAACTCTCCGGGCTAAGTATTTTGCGGTGTACCTAAAGTCGGGTCTGTTTTTTGGACGGCACGATGTGAAACTTTGAACATCTAGTGCTTGTGTGGATGTCCTACCAGTTTCGTATGCGCCGAGTGCTGCGGATTAAATCGTCGGCCTTTGGCAAGTGTTTCTACCGGGAGCAGAAGTTGATTCCCCGCGCGTTCATTGCCATCGGCATCGGTGAATGTCACAGGGCCTTCACGATGTTGAATCACGGCGATGTCCGCGTCGGCTCCGACTTTCAATGTACCGATGTGATCAGGCAGCCCCACAGCTGCAGCCGGCATCGAACTGCCCAGCGCAATCGCATCGTCTATCGAATACCCAAGATGCACGTACTTAGAAAGCGTAGTCATTAGGTCAAAAACAGGTCCTCGAACGTTGTATCGATGCACATCTGACGAAACGGTCCCTGGCCCGAGCCCTTGCTCCAAGCACGCTTCGGCAACCGGGAATGAGAATGAACCAGCACCGTGCCCAACATCGAAAATAATGCCTCGGTTCATCGCATCCCACGCAGCATCGACAACTTTATTGTTGTTGTCGAGTATTCCGTGTGGACGACCCGTAAACGAGTGAGTGACGATATCTCCGGGGCGAAGTTTTTCCATGAACTGCTCAAACTGATTGACCGAGCCACCAACGTGAATCATCACCGGCTTGTTCAGCTCTTGACCAGCTTCGAGGGCGCGATCCAACGCGACCAGATCGTTCGGACCAACGATATTATCAGTGAGCCGAACTTTGATTCCTACGATCACGTCAGAATGAAGCTTGGCAGCTTCAACTGCCTTCTCGACCCGTGCCCATCGGATGTCTTCGAGCTCCCCGATGTCGTTGTCGAGCTGGCCCATTCCTGAAATGTGAAGGAACGCCAGTACTCGTGTGTACGCCTGATCCATCACATACCGATGGAACCCGGCTATTGTGTTCGAGCCTGACGATCCAGCGTCAATAGCGGTAGTTACACCTCGATAAACACAGGCTGGGTCTGCTTCTATGGCTAAATGAGCGACTCCCCACCATACGTGAACATGCAGATCGACAAGTCCCGGTGTGACGAGAAGCCCTTCGGCTTCGATCACGTCGTGAGTATTGGCATCGGAAATGTAATCTTCAATTGCAGCGATTTTGCCACCAGCTACAGCGATGTCTTTCTTCGCGTGAACGCCCAATGCTGGGTCGATTATCGTGCCACTTTTTATCACGAGGTCGTAGGTCATGTGAAATGTTTCGCTCTAGTTTTCTGAAGTCATTCAGAGTCGGCTTATGTTTCGACTCAGTTGAATTAATGGCGATACTAAACTGCTACACGGCAATATGCGAGTCCGGCAAAAAATTTAACTCTGGCTAACAGTGTCTGTGACAAACTCATTAAAAGAGATGAAACAACGACTTCACAAAATACTTGCTGCCGCAGGAATCGCATCGCTTCGGAAATCCGAGCAGTTGATTTCCGAGGGTCGCGTAACAGTCAACGGTCAGGTTGCTCATATCGGCGAATTTGCCGATCTTGAAACCGACGATATTGTTGCCGATGGTAATCAGGTTTCGGCTGAGAAAAAGCGTTACTTAATGCTAAACAAGCCGACTGGATATGTTACTTCGGTTACTGACCCGCACGATCGGCCCACGGTGATGGATTTAGTCAACGTGCGTGAGCGTGTCTATCCGATTGGACGCCTCGATGTTGATACCGAAGGCTTGCTATTACTCACCAACGATGGCGACTTCTCGCAGAAGATGGCACATCCCAGTTACGAAATCGAAAAAACGTATCTTGCAGAGTTGTCCAGTCCATTATCAGATGAAGGTGAAATTCTTTTAAAGCGCGGCATTATGCTCGAAGATGGCCCGACCTCACCTGCCATAATCAAGATAATTTCAAACCGTCGCCGCAAGGTGGAAATTACTATTCACGAAGGCCGTAATCGGATCGTTCGTAGAATGTTTGGATCTGTCGAATCACCGGTTACTCGACTTCGGAGAGTGCGTTTTGGCTCGATTATTTTGGACGATCTCCCGAAACGCGGTGTGCGAGAGCTTACTGGTAGGGAAGTTGAATCTCTGATGGATTTGGCTGTGGAGTCCAAAAGGTTAGCGAAGCCTCGTACGCCATGGAAGAAGCCGGAAGAGCCGACACGTAATGACCGGCGTTTGGCTTTTATTGCTAACCGACCAACTAGGCGACCCGGCACCGATGAAAACCGCGCAATTTTCGATTCTGGGGATTCTCGGCGACCTGCGACGAAGTCACGACGTGGTGGTCCTGCGAAACGACGTTCAACTAAGTCGACCTCCCGCCGGTCCTAATCGATCTCTGCTTGAACCTCTATCCGTCCAGCGAACGAACAACTCTGCCGGGCAACTGGCCGTTTGGCCTGCCGTTTTCTAGAGCTGGATTTCCATTTACGAAGACGTAATCCATTCCGGTCGAGTAGACGTGGGGGTTTACGAAATCATTGTTTTGTTTCACGTTCGCAGGGTCGAATACAAGTACATCGGCTATATGTCCAGGCGCAATTCGTCCACGACGTTTCAGGTTCAGCCGAGAAGCAGGGAGTCCAGTCATTTTGCAAATCGCTTCTTCGAGGGTGAATAATCCACGCTGGGTCACAAATTGCTCAATAATTACCGAGTTTGTCGCATAGCTGCGGGGATGTGGTTTGCCAGACGAGAGAGGTCCTTCATCACGCAACGATGAGCCGTCGGAAGCAATGGCCATTAATGGCCATTTTGCGATGGCGTCAATATCTTTAAGCTCCATTGAGTGAAGAACGTAATTTCCTTCGGACTGTTCGTACAACCTCAGCGCCGCCTCTTCAGGTTCGCAGCCCCACTCATCGGCAATGTCTTGCAGGTTTCGCCCCTCAAGTGATTGATCAGGTGGGAAGCTTGCCACTACGCAGCCTTCTGCCGAGTGGTTCCGATTGATGTAGTAAGTGACATCGGCTCGGACCTGCGCCCGAGTATCGGAGTCGGCAAGACGATCGAGTGTCGCCTGCCTTCCACCAACTAGAGCCCATCGAGCGAACATCGCACCAGAGAAACCGGTTGATGACCATTCGTACGGATATTGGTCACCCGCTACGTCGATGCCTTCGGTGCGTGCCCGTTCCATCCCCTCGATCAATTCGTATCCGCGGCCCCAGAATTTCGGTCCGACAGCTTTTACATGTGAAATTTGAATTCGAGCCCCCGTACGCCTACCGATTTCGATTGCTTCGGCATGAGCCGGGAATAGTCCTCCTAGATCGTCGGCTTCTGATCGGATGTGCGATGAATAGAGCTTGCCCCGATCAGCGGCTGGTTGGGTTACTGCGATGATTTCGTCGGCAAGAGAATAGGATCCGGGTGAGTACCAAAGCCCTGTCGACATACCCAATGCACCGGCGTCGAGCGAATCGGCGAACAGGCCGATCATCTGATCGAGTTGTTCAGGGGAAGGCATGTTTGTTTCCATGCCCATAACGGCTCGGCGAACTGTGCCGTGACCGACCTGAGCAGCAACATTGATTGTTGAACCCGCTTCTTCAAGCGCTGTGAGATAACCGTCCATCGTCGACCAGCCGGGCTGGTAGTTGGGATCGTACTTGTCGGTTCGCTCTTTAAATCCGTCGATATTGTTTTCGTTGAGCGGCGCACAGTAGCTCATGCCGCAGTTGCCCATCAATTCGAATGTCACGCCTTGAGTAAGTTTGGAATCAGCGTGCGGATCGATCAGGAACGAATTGTCGGAATGCGTGTGCAGATCGATGAACCCGGGAGTAACAACCTTGCCAGTGGCGTCGATCTCACTAGCTGCCTCGCCATTTATCTTGCCTACCGATACTACGGAGTCGCCTTTTATTGCGACATCAGCTTTGAATCGCGCTGATCCTGTGCCGTCAACAACCGTTCCGTTTCTGATGATGAGATCGAACAATTAGATTCTCCTGCGATTTTCATTACGCAAAACATGATAATACCGCCGTGATTTTACGGATTTAAACGGCTGAGTTTCTTGAACACACGCGTGGCGGGCATGAGCATACAGCGGATACCGGAGTAACATGTTTCGGCTCAAGATCAGATATCGCCTTTGGTGAAACCACGATTCTGTTTTTACGAGACGTCAGAAAATCAGAACGCTGACGGGTACGATTCTGACACTGAACATTTGAAACGGACACCAGCCAATTGGCACGGGAGAGAAAAAATGAAATTTGTGAGATTTTCAAACGGCGGCGATGCTGCATACGGCGTTGTAGACGGCGATACGGTAAAAGAAATTTCTAATTCACCAATTGGTCAGGATTATTCAGAGACGGGTGCGACGCACGATCTGAACGAGATAAAAATCCTCGCTCCGAATCCTAACCCCAGCAAAATGCTATGTCTGGCATTGAACTACGGTTCACACCTTCTTGGCGCCAACAGGCCTTCTCGCCCGCAGCCGTTCTACAAAAACACCAACGCAATCATTGGCCCTGGCGATCCGATCAAACTTCCGCCAGACGCAGGTCTTGTCGTTTGTGAGTCAGAACTGATCGCTATCATCGGCAAAGAGGCAAGCAAGGTTTCTGAAGCCGACGCTCTCGACTACGTTTTCGGCTACACCGCCGGTAACGACGTTAGTGCACGAGAATGGCAGTCGGGTGCTAACGCTGACATTCAGTGGTGGCGCGCCAAGTCATCGGACACATTCGCTCCTACAGGTCCGTTCATCGTCACCGACATTGACCCACAGAACGTAGACATCCGTGGATTGGTCAACGGTGTTGAGGGGCAGAAGTGTCACTCATCCGAGATGATTTTTACGACAGCTCAGGCGATTTCATACATCAGCCAGTACGTGACTCTCTACCGGGGCGACATGATCTGGACTGGTACTTCGGGAACAACTCCGCCAATCAATGTTGGTGGTGATGTGACTGTCGAACTTGAACACATCGGTGTACTTCACAACCCGGTGATCGCTGGATAGATTCCCTTAATCGATTTTTAGGTTTTGGAATTGATTGCCGACGCCTTTTGATCAATTTACGAATAAGAAAAAAGGACCGTTCCATTCTTTGGAGCGGTCCTTTTCGATTTGGTCCGAATACTAAGCCTGCGCTAGTTCGAATAGCGGTTTACGGCCGCGGGCGTTTTCGCGTAGGATTTCCGCTTCGTCAGGCATGATCGGTGTGAAGTCTTGTGCAACTTCGACAGCCATTTGCCACAATTCTGGATCACCGGGTGGAATGGCAGTTGTGATCGGCTGTGAAAGCGTCCACCGCAACGCCAATTTCATTAAGTCACGGTTTTCGATAGGCGCGTACCAGCATTTTTCACGAGGCTTGTGCTCGGCTGCACCAAGCGCATGGTGAGCAGCTCCCTTAAGAGCGAGTCGTGCGACACCGCGTCGTTCGGCTTCATCCATGATTTGTGGACCGAAGCCTGATTCAAACCAAGTTGTGAAATTCACCGGAAACAGCACGGAGTCGAAGTCGAATCGGTTCATTAACTCGATCGCAACTTCAGCCGAGTGTGCTGAGAATCCGAGATGCTTCACAAGTCCTTCGTCACGGGCTTTTGTGAGGACTTCCAGCGCACCCCCCGGGCCAGTGGCAATTTCAAGGTCGTCTTTTGTGGTCATCGCGTGCAGTTGGTAGAGGTCGAAATGATCGGTACGCAAAAGCTTCAGAGATTCTTCCAGTTCCGCACGAGCGCTTATGGCGTCACGCTTGTTTGTTTTGCACGAGAGAAACACGTCCTCACGGTATCGCTCAAGTGCGGGGCCAAGCATGTTTTGAGCGTTGCCATATCCGGGTGCAACATCGAAGTAGTTGATGCCTTGATCGATTGCCCACGATACGTATCGTGAAGAGTTCTCGGTCGTTTCGTTTTTTACGACGATGCCTGCGAAGGCGATTATCGATAGCTGTTCGCCTGTGGTGCCGTATTCACGTGTTTGCACTTTGAACCTCTTTGACCGGTTGTGAGAATGCATCGTACTACGTTGGTATCAGGCGATGTCGGCCTCACCGAGCGTATCGCAATTCGAGATGGGAGACGTGGTAGCGCCACCTAAGGGACGTAGTGCTACTACCCGATACCGAAATTGCGAGATACCTCACCTTCGGTAAGCCAGTAGAAGATCAAATAGCCACCAACAACGATTAAAACGCCAGCCGAGATCGTATGGACGTATGGCATCACATGGCGAATCTGAGTCACCATCGCTCCTTTGAACACTGCGATACCGATGGTTAGCACGGTTATGACAAAAGTCATTCCGAGGGCGTAAGCAAGGAACTGCCCGGTCGCTTCGCCAATGCCACCAGTCGCTAGGGAGCTGCTGATGAGTCCCAAGAAGATGGGGAGCGTGCAGCTAAGCGATGCTACTGCGTAGGAAATTCCGAACAGAAAATAACCCTTAACGCTGGTGTCGCTTGCGGTGCCGATTTTGGATGCTGTCGACTGAGCCCGGTTGTTGTATAGCTTTCCTCCGGCGAACAAATAGGCCCCCAGTCCTGCCATGACGAAGCCCAGAAAGAAGCCTACCCACGGGAAGATCGTTATGAAGGACCTCGCACCCGAAGAAATTGCTAATCCGACTCCCCCAAAGAGCAGCACGAATCCGGCACCAAGAGCTGCACTGACATAAAGCGCTTTCAGTAGTGATCGTGAGATGCCTTTTGAGGTTCGACCGTTTTCAGTGTCGCCCTGTTGGTCTGTCAGGTACATCGTGAGAAACGCCGGAAGCATCACGAATCCACACGGATTTACGGTAGCGACCATCCCTGCTGCAAAAGCAAATCCAAGAGGTAAGAACGAACCGATATTTCCGACCAATCCGGCACTGTCAGCCGAGTAGTTCAGCGCGCCGCCGATAAAATTGTTTGCACCCGGACCAACCATTAGCCCTGCGATAAGTGCAAAACCTGCAACGAGTGCGGCGATGGTGGCGGGAATAGGCAGATTTTTCGGGTTGAAACCGATCTCGTCTTGTGTTAACCCCGTACTAGCTGTCGTCATATTTTTGAGTAAGCCTTCCGAGTGCTTCTTGATAACGCTGTCTCAGGTCGAGTGGCGATTTACATATTTCCCAAATTTGCTGGGAAATAATTTGCTGGACTTTCAAACTGATTACTAAATCCGATGCTCACCAAGTGAGATAGGTTCACGATAAAGGAAATCGTTGGTGCAACGGGCGTAGAAATTTCGTTAGCTGGTTGGAGATTGATACGCCATCTATGATGACTTGGATTGCGAAGCTTTGCTCGCATTGTTATTCGTTTACTTTCGATTTGGGATCGCAACGAGTTGGCACTACAGCTAGATAACTCACAACCTCTCCTAATTCCATTATCTCAAGACACCATCGCTCAGGATGTGCCGCGAATTACTGTGCATCTGGCTATCTCTAATAATGGACTGGAGAATGCGATATTGAGCCTTTTGGGCCGGAACGCTAGGTTTTCGGTTGTGAAAGGAAGTATTGGCTACGCTGCTGAGTCGGATGTACGACTGATCAGTGAACCACCGGACCGACATGGGCAGAGAGAGTTGAATGAGTTGTCACCGCCGAAATTGTTATATATCGGACTAGACACAACTACTGAATCACTTATCCAAGCTGTACGCGCAGGCGCATGGGCTTACGTCAGTGAATCAGCGGATGCGAGTGAACTTGAGTCAGTGATATGTAGTTTGGTCGAGTCGAACGGCAGTCCACTGTTGAGACAGATAGCCTCGAGCGAGGAAGGGGCTATAGAGGTGATTGCCGACCTATCGGCGCCGCGGCCCGATCGAGATGATCCAGCACCGATGCCTAATCCATTGAAGCCTCTCGAAGTTCAGATCCTCGATCTGATTGCGCGTGGCGAGCATAGTAGCAACATCGGTGACATCGTTGGATTGGCTGAGCAAACAGTCAAAAATTACGTATTGAAAATTCTCGACAAGACACACACTCACAACCGAGCTCACGCCGCAGCATTGGCTGCTCAGCGAGGTTGGTTGTCGCCTCTCGACATCATGTAATTTATGCTTCGGACCAGGCTACATTTAGGGTCTGGTTTTGAACTGGAGATGTGGTAGAATATAGGTCGATTCGTTGCACGATTGTTCGGCGCAGGCAGGTCCTGCGTCTATTTGTGTGTGGCGATAATTCTTACACAACGCCGGTTCTGAAGTTGTTGAACCGGAAGCAGAGGCAAGTAATTGACGACTTCAGAGACCCCCCAAGTTGCTGCTATAGCGACTGAGCAAGAGGAGACTCTGGCGCCTCTCGACCTACGTTCGCTTTTCGTCGCTGGTGTGCACTTCGGTCACCCTTCTAAGCGATGGAATCCAAAGATGGCTGGATACATCTTTGGCAAGCGCTCGCGTGCACACATCATCGATCTTTCCAAAACAGTCGTATCTCTAAAAGCAGCCAAGGCCTTTGTAGAGAAGATTGTTGGTCAGGGCGGCGAATGTTTGATGGTCGGGACCAAGGCCCAGGCTCAAAACGCTATTAAAGAACAGGCCAATAAGGCCGGTGCGATGTACATCAATCAGCGCTGGTTGGGTGGGATGATGACCAACTTCCAGACTATTCAGCCTCGAATCGAGCGATTGGTATTCCTGGAAGATGCATTTGCTAAAAACACGATTGTCGCTCAGACAAAACGTGAATCTCTGATGCTTGCTTCAGAGGTTGAGCGATTGAACAAGTACTTCGGCGGCATCAAAGAAATGGTGAAACTGCCGCAGGTTCTGTTCATCATCGATCTTGAAAAAGAAAAACTCGCAGTTGCTGAAGCGAGGCGACTCGGTATTCCGATCGTTGCTGTCGTCGACACAAATTGTGACCCAACATTGGTCGACTACGCGATTCCAGGCAATGATGACTCGGTTCGCTCGATTACGTTGATTGCGCAGCACATTGGTGAAGCTATTCGATCTGGTAAAGCCGCTGCTAAGCTTGCGCTCGAAGAACGACTTGCTGCAGAAGCTGAACTCGAAGCTCAGGAAGCCGCTGCTCGTGCTGCTGCACAGGCCAAAGCTGCCGAGCGTGCGGCTAAAGTTGCTGAGGAAAAGAAAGCCGCTGATGCCAAAAGGGCTGCTGCTGCCAAGGCCGCCGAGGCCGCTAAGCCTGCTGTGCCTGTAGAGGAAAAAACTACTGCACCGGTAACAGCTACGGCCCCTGATGCTGCGACGCCCGCTGTCTCATCAGATGAGAAAAAACCTGCTGCGCAAGTAGCTGTCAAGGCCGTCAAGTCATCTGCGCCTGCCGAGGAAAAAGTTGCTGATCCGGAAGCAAATCCCAAGGCGACAGCTAAACCGGCTGGCAAGGTAAAGCCCGCTCCGAAGAAAGCCGCAACCAAGCCAGTTGAAAAAGCCAAGTCTGAAGTAATTGATTCTCCTGTTGAGGCAACACCAGAACCAGAAGGTACGGAAGACTCAAAGTAGTCAATTTCGGCTCAATAGCGCTAGAAATACAGAAATTATTTGAACAACCGCATCTGTTTATCGGTGTGGTTGTCGAGCGAGGGTAAAGACGTGCCAGTATCAGCTGCACAGGTAAAAGAGCTTCGAGACAAGACCGGAGCTGGCATCATGGATTCTAAGCGAGCCCTTGAGGAAGCGGGTGGCGACCTCAAAAAAGCCGAAGAAATTCTAAATGTAAAAGGATTGGCTTCAGCATCTAAAAAGGCTGGTCGCGAGACCTCTGAAGGCCTCGTCGTGTCTTACATTCACACCGGTGGTCGAGTTGGTTCATTGGTTGAACTAAATTGCGAGACTGACTTTGTAGCCCGAACCGACGAGTTCGCTGCACTTGGCAGAAATCTTGCGATGCAGATCGCAGCGATGACCCCGCTCTACGTCGACCGTGAGTCAATTCCTGAAGATGTCGAAGACATCAATGATGAGCAGCTTCTTCTCGAACAGGAATACATCCGAGATTCAAGCATGAAGGTCGGGGATCTAGTGAAAGAGGCGATCAGCAAGCTCGGAGAAAATATACGAGTACGGCGATTCTCACGCTTTGAACTAGGCGGATAATTGAACAACTGAATGCCCGGCCAATTGGTCGGGCATTCAGTTGTAAGGGTTAGAACTGGAGACAGAGAAAGATGACGAGTCCGACATATTCAAGGATTATTCTGAAAATGTCTGGAGAGTCGTTCAAAGGGAGTGGCGAATTCGGATTAGATTCCGACACACTACGGTACATCTCTCAGCAAATTAAAGACATTGCCGAGATGGGCACCCAAATCGGAGTCGTGGTCGGGGGTGGTAACTTCTGGCGCGGTGCTGACTATGAGCAAACGGGCATGGACCGATCTACGGCCGACTACGCAGGAATGTTGTCAACGATCATGAATGCACTTGCTTTGCAAGACGCACTCGAGCGAGCGGGGGTGACCGTTCGTACTCAATCCGCAATTTCGATGCCGTCTGTCGCCGAGCCGTATATCAGGCGTCGTGCTGTACGGCATCTAGAAAAGGGACGCGTTGTCATATTCGCTGGAGGCACTGGGAACCCGTACATGACGACCGATACCGCCGCTGCGCTGCGAGCACTTGAGATCGGTGCCGAGGCGTTGATTATGGCGAAAAATGGTATAGACGGCGTGTATGATTCTGACCCAATGAATAATCCGTCGGCAAAGAAATACGAAAAAATTTCGCACCACGAAGCTCTTTCCAAGCGACTGCAAGCGCTGGACAGCACTGCGCTATCGCTGTGTATGGATAATTCACTACCAATTGTTGTGTTCGATATATTCAAGTCTGGAAACCTAGCTTCGATACTGTCTGGCAACCACGTTGGCACGCTGATTTCTGTGGACACTTATACATAAATGTTTGTTTCGTATTGGCTATTGGGTGGTAAACACTCGGGGCTAGTTGTATTTTTTTGAGTTAACGGAGGAGACTTTTAGCTCTACCGCACAAATTGGTTCCGGGAGAATATGATGCTGGATGAAACTCTCACTGACGCGAAAAAGCGAATGTCGGAGACAGTTGAAGCCCTAAAGAGAGACATGGCGGGCGTGAGAACAGGCCGTGCTTCCACGGGGTTGATAGATAACTTGAAAGTCGAGTATTTCGGTAGCGAGATGCTGCTGAACCAGTTAGCCCAGATCAGCATAGGTGACGCACGCCTTCTCGTAATCCAGCCGTGGGATAAGAACGCCATAAATCCTATAGCCAATGCAATACAAAACTCTGACCTAAGCATCTCTCCGAACATCGACGGCGCGATTATTCGTTTGAATCTTCCACCGTTGACAGAAGATCGTCGCCGAGATCTGGTACGCACCGTCAAGGCGCGTAGTGAAGAGAGTAAAGTTTCGGTTCGCAACGCGCGGCGAGACGCCCAAGATACAATCCGCATGATCGAAAAAGATGGCGACGCCTCGCAAGACGATTGCCAACGTGCGCTGAAGGATCTCCAGAAACTGACGGATGATGCAGTTGCAACAATCGATACTGAATCTGCTGCCAAGGCAGCAGAAGTGATGCAGGTTTAGCCCTATTTCGATCCCGGAAATCTGCTAAACACCCCAGTCAGAATGGTGACCCAAAGCGGGCAGTACATGACAGCCAACCCACAAGCATCAAAGTGTAGTGATATTACTAGCCCAGCCATTCCAGATCATGTAGCGATAATCATGGACGGGAACGGTCGCTGGGCGAAAGCGCGCGATCTTGATATCTCTGAGGGTCATCACGCTGGGTTCGAAAATCTTCGTCGAGTAGTTGCCGATTTCGCCAAACGTGGGATTGGTTATTTGACGCTCTACGCATTTTCTACCGAAAATTGGGACCGACCAGAATCTGAAGTGAAGGGGATTCTTCAGCTTGCCATTGCAGTGATTGCCAACGAAGCACAGCAACTTCACGAAAACAATGTCCGTATCATGCATCTTGGCCGAGTAGACCGGCTCTCTTCCGAGCTGCGAGCAGAACTCGAGCAGGCCGTTACCATGACGGCAAGTAACACTGGACTGACTCTTGGGATCGCTTTTGACTATGGTGGCAGGGCAGAGATAACTAACGCTGCTAAACAAATGATTAGCGACGGTGTTGCCATCGATGAAATCGATGAGGCAAAATTTGCCTCATATCTGTACACATCGGCCATGCCAGACGTAGATCTACTTATTCGAACAGGAGGGGATTTCCGCATAAGCAACTTCCTCCTCTGGCAGACAGCTTATTCAGAGTTCTACTCCTCGGCGATTCTGTGGCCTGATTTCTACGGAGAGCACATAGATCGCGCTTTCGAGTCGTTCAATGAACGTCAGCGAAGATTTGGCAAACGGGTCTAGGTTGCCGTCTATCGAGAAGATCACTAGTGACGACAGCAATATGCGTGAACCATTGAGTTCCGATAGGAATTTCTGATGCGTATTCGAATAATCAGCGCATCTGTAGGAATTCCCGTTGTACTGCTCGCAGCATGGATAGGGCTGCCAGGAATAGCGTTGTTAGCAATTGTCGCCGGAGCGATCGGGGGGATTGAGCTGGACCGCATGATACGACCTAGCGGCTCTCGGTCGGAAAGTGTTCGGATAGTTTCATTGGTCATGGGACCGACAGTACTCGCCGTAGTTGGCGCTTGGATGGTTTCTCAGGGCCGAATTACAGGCGATCATCTTCCAATAACGCTGGCGACGATATTCACTCTTGTGTTACTGCTTCGTGGAACCGCTACTCTCGGTCGAACGTCGTCGAAACGTAAGGCAAGTGACTGGGCATACTGGGTATTTGCCGCCTACGTCGGTCTAGCACTGGCTCATGCTCCGGTACTGGTCGAATTGGATCACGGCCGAGAACTGATCCTGTTAGCAATACTAACCACGTTCGCAGTCGACTCCATTGCACTCTTCGTTGGTGTTTCGATCGGGCGAAGGAGACTCGCTCCAAAGATCAGCCCCAAGAAGTCATGGGAAGGCGCGATCGGTGGGGTCGTAGGCGGAGTGGTTGCGGCGATAGCGATTAACACAGTCTTTGACATTCCGTTTGCGACGATCACTGCAGGCATCCTCGGGGCGATTCTCGGTGTAACTGGTGTGATCGGTGATCTATACGAATCTTGGATAAAGCGGCGCGCTGGTGTGAAGGATAGTGGCGTGCTGATACCCGGGCATGGCGGAATTCTCGATCGATTGGACAGCGTTATGCCCAACCTCGCGGTCGTATACTGGGCAGCAGTCTGGAGCACGTTATAAAAAAGCTGGTAATTTTGGGGTCGACCGGATCGGTCGGAACCCAAACACTCGACATCGTCCGCGCCTTCCCCGACCGCTTTAAAGTGGTTGGTCTGTGCAACGGATACAACACACCGCTGTTCAAAAAACAAATCGACGAATTCAGGCCAGAGTATTTCAATACTCTGGGTGATGTTGCGTCGGGTTACGGTGGTGCGAAGTCAGTTCCTGTCGAAGAAATAGTCACTCTTCCTGAAGTCGATTTAGTCGTCGCTGCAACGGTCGGCTGTGTAGGTATGCCACCCGCAATGGCCGCACTAAAGGCCGGTAAAACCCTCGGCCTCGCTAACAAAGAAGTGATAGTAATGTCGGGGCAGCTACTGATCGAAGCAGCGGAAATGGGTGGGGCAACTATTCTTCCCATAGACAGTGAACCCTCCGCTATTTGGCAGTGCCTTGAAGGTGAAAAAAGTGATCCATCGCGATTGATCATCACTGCCTCTGGTGGTGCGTTTAGAGATCGCACGTGGGCTTCACTCGACGGTGTGACTCCAGAGCAGGCACTGAAACACCCAACATGGACTATGGGTGAAAAAATAACGATTGACTCTGCAACGCTAATGAACAAAGCATTCGAAGTGATCGAATCTAGATGGCTGTTTGATATTCCGTTTGAACAGATCGATGTGACGATCCATCGCCAAAGTATCGTTCACTCGATGGTGGAATTTGCAGATGGGACACTCAAAGCCCAGCTTGGCCCCACGAGCATGCTGCAACCGATTCAGCACGCATTGTTTTACCCCGAACGCCAAGCAAATGATAATTTACCGAGGTTAGATGCTGTCACGATGGGCTCGCTTACTTTCGAAGCGATGGATCAATCGTTGTACCCATGCTTCGAACTAGCTCTCGAATACGGCAAGAAGGGAGGCACATACCCTGCTGTGCTCGCTGGCGCAGATGAAGCCGCCGTGCAGTTGTTCTTGGACGGTAAGGTCAAATTTACTCAGATTCCTGATCTGGTTGCGGAAACACTTATTGCGCACAAGCAGATGACCTCGCCTTCAGTCGCCGACACCATTGAAGCGGCGCGCTGGGCAACCGAAACCACACTGACCCATCATAATCTTTCCACAATCCTCAGCTAACATTAACAAATATGCCAGAAACAGTATTTTTCGGTGTCGTCACGTTCCTACTCGTGCTCGGCCCCCTCGTAATCCTTCACGAATTGGGCCACTTGTGGACTGCCCGCCGTTTCGGAGTAAAAACTCTCGAATTCGGATTCGGATACCCGCCCCGAGCTGGTGGAATCTGGAGCGGAGAAACCCCGGTTCTGATCGACGCCGAAACCATCTTTGAAATCGAAAAAGAATCACTTATCGGAAAAACCGCCACGATTCGCACGATATTCGACGAGCAAGGTCGGTCGGTGGCTGTCAGTGTTCGTCCACGAGCTAAGGGCGATGATGCCGAGGCTTCCGAAGGCGGCCAAATTGTCACGGGAAAGATCAAGTCGTTCGAAAGCGGTCAGTTGACCATTGCCGACATGCTATGGTCATTCAATTGGCTCCCGCTTGGCGGATTCGTTCGTATGGTAGGTGAGGAAAGTAGCAATGCTGCTGACTCTCTTGGCAGTAAGCCTCGATGGCAGCGGATCGTCGTAATGGGCGCTGGCGCGTTTGTGAATTTAGTAATTCCATTCGTGCTACTTCCGCTGGTGCTCATGATTCCCGCCGAAAAACCGGTCGGCGATGTGACGATAGTGACGGTATTCCCCGGATCTCCTGCTGACGAAGCTGGAATGAAACCCGGCGATAAAATCGTAAAAGTGGATGGACGCAAGATAGAGAACATATCTGAACTCCAACAAGCAGTTACAGTCAAGCTTGGTGCAAAAAGCACGTGGGAGATTGAATCGGGTGTTCCGAATATCTTCGCTCGACCTGCTGAACCGCAGTACCAGTACTCAGGTGACATCGAGAAAGTCACGATAATTCCTCGATGGAAACCGCCCAGTCGACAGGTTGTGGCGGTAGTTTCTGATCCTGAAACCGAGATGGCTCTTTCCCGAGCTCGAGTATTCGATGTATCAGTTGGGCTCAACACTGTTCTTACAGTTGTTGATGAGCCGGCCGATACGCTGTTTGAGATTTCGAACGAAGATGCTGCCAGACTCGACCCACCAGCAGCGATGGGTGACATCCTTAGGGTAGTGGCAACAGCTGAAACCGCCGGAACGCAAATCTCACTCGCAGATGCTCGAAAACACGATAACGGCCTCGGTATAAAAACGACTGTGCAAGAAGGCGCTACAGGAGTTCAGATATCTACTGAAAACAGCCAAGTTGTCAACAAGGGCCTGAGTCCGCTTGAGGCAATCCCTCTGGGTTGGCGCCATGCGACCGATACAGTTGTTCTCACCCGTAACGCGCTGACCACGACCATAATCGGTAGCTCGAATCCGCAGTTTGACGGGCCTTCAACTGTTGGACCGATCGGTATCGGTCAACTCACCGGTGAGATCGCAGTTGCTGATGCCGGACTTGGGGCGAAAATCATCACATTCGCTACTCTGGCAGCCACTCTGAGCCTCTCTCTAGCTATCCTAAACATTCTGCCGATTCCGGCTTTGGACGGCGGACGAATCTTTTTTGTACTCGTCGAAATTGTACGGCGTGGTAAACGGATTTCGCCTGAGCGTGAGGGACTCGTTCACCTCGTCGGGTTCGCTATATTGATCGGTCTAATTGCCGTGATATCAGTGCAGGACGTAACACGTATCATCAGGGGCGAATCGTTCTTCTAAAAGATTCTCCGACCGACGTCCGGCCCAGCACCCACTGAAGGTAGCGCTTGAATTGACTCTCTCGCACGCACGTCGAAATCAGTTGATTATCGCTGGAGTCTCGTCGGTGCTTTTGGCGATTCTTTGGGTAATTGGCGATCTGCCACGTTCGATGCACTACGCACTACCGTTCGTAATTTTCGCGCTATGGATTCCAGCTGTGTTAGCCCACAAACAGCGAGATGGCGGCGTTCGTTGGAACACATTATTTGGTGTTCTCGGGATTGCTGTAGTGATCGTCGTAATCCGAGCTGTATGGCTGATGGGTAGAAGCTGAGTCGTCGATTCGCTGGTTGATAGCTGAAAAATACGCACAGTGACAGGTAAAATCGTTAGGCGTGAAATTTTTCGGGACTACTAGTTGGAGCTATTGATCTGACGGCAAGAGAAAACACTCATTCCGTAAGCGTTGGCGGTGTAATGATCGGGGCTGGCAATCCGGTGGTTGTTCAATCGATGACCGACACCGACACTGCCAATGTTGCAGCAACGGTCGCTCAGGTGAAGCAGCTGGCCGATGCCGGTAGCGAGATTGTTCGCATCACGGTCAATAATGCAGCGGCTGCTCAGGCAGTACCCGAAGTCAGTAAGCGACTCGCCGATCTGGGTTGCAACGTTCCGCTTGTTGGCGACTTTCATTTCATCGGACACCGTCTGCTTCGAGACTATCCGGAATTGGCCAGCACGCTCGCCAAGTTCCGCATCAATCCTGGAAATGTCGGGCGTGGTGTTCGTCACGATGAAAATTTCACACAGTTCATAGAAATTGCAAGAGATCTCGGAACACCGGTACGAATCGGAGTTAATGCAGGAAGTCTTGACCCTGATGTTATGGCCGACAAGATGGACGAAAATTCGCGTCTCGTCGAGCCATTGAACTCCGAACAGGTCGAGAACAGAGCGCTTGTCGAAAGTGCACTTTCGAGTGCCGAGGCGGCTCTGGATATTGGGCTAACACCGAACCAGATTATTATTTCTTGTAAGGTTTCTCGGCTTCCGCAAATGGTCGCTGTTTATCTGGAACTATCGGCGAAATCTAACTTCGCACTGCATCTTGGGCTGACTGAAGCGGGTATGGGGCAAAAGGGTATCGTAACAACAACAGCAGCTTTGAGCATTTTGTTGGAAGATGGAATAGGCGACACGATACGTGCCTCGTTAACCCCTGAGGTTGGTGGGGATAGAACAAAGGAAGTTCGGCTCTGTCAGGATATCTTGCAGGCAGTTGGGCTTCGACGATTCCGTCCGTCTGTAACCGCATGCCCCGGCTGCGGTCGAACAACTTCAATCGTATTCAGGGAACTCGCTCAAGATATCCAAACTCACATCGATGCGAAACTTGCTGACTGGCGTTCACGTTACCCTGGTTCAGAATCGCTTCAGGTGGCAGTCATGGGCTGTGTGGTCAACGGGCCGGGCGAGTCGAGAGCCGCCAATATAGGTATCTCGCTTCCCGGGGCGGGGGAAGATCCACGAGCACCAGTTTTCGTTGACGGACAACGGGTGAAATTCCTGTCTGGTCCGAACATCGCAACCGACTTCATCGACATGGTCGAAAACTACGTAGAGACCACGTTCAACGTCTAGACCTTCCCCCATCTTGGATAACGGTCAATCCACCGGCCTTGCAATAAGGCGTGGCGTGGCGTTAGCTCAGTTTGACTGCTGTGCCGTAGGCGAGAATTTCTGACGCGCCAGTGGCGATCATCGAGGTCGTGTATCGAACACCAACGATAGCGTCAGCGCCGAGTGTTTCTGCAAATTCGGCCATTCGGCGAGTCGCCATTTCGCGGGTCTCAGCCTGTAGACGTGCGTATTCGGCAATCTCCCCACCGACTATATTTCGTAACGCCGCGAGGATGTCCTTACCTGCGTGGCGTGCTCGAACCGAGTTGCCACGAGCAAGCCCAAGGATTTCAGTGATATCTCGGCCGGGAACGTCTTGGATTGTGGATATGATCAATGCACACCTCGTTTCATACTTCTGTCCGTCAGGAAACGTAAATCTGAGCACTACTTCTAACTGCCTCAAATTAACAAAATTCAAATCGATTTCCGGTGCTACAACATGGGCTCTTCGTAAGGAATTCAGTTTCACCTCGTGAGCCGGTATGGGTAACATACTGTCCGCACAGGCTCGGGTCTAGTCAGGCGACTGGATAATAGACGGATGACATCACAGACTGTACTTTCAGGTGAATTAATTGAATTTGAACTGGCACGAAATCGATCGATTCTTGATGGGCGAAGCATGGTCGGGCTCATTGATAAAACAGCATCTCAGTGAACTTGCCGATGTTATCGGATCACGATGGGGTGGATCACCTGAGGATCGCCGCGCTGCTGCTTACATCAGAGATCAGATGGAAGCAGCCGGTTTGGATAGATCAGAAATCGAACCGTTCACCCTCGACACGTGGAATCACGGCGAGGTCTCGATTACGCTACCTGATGACAGTAATCGCAAGATATCGTCGATGCCATTCCTACGTTGTATGGCGATAAATGTAACGACGCCATTGTTAGACGTTGGTCATGGCTCTCCACATGAAATAGATGCATTGGGGGGGCGAGTAAAGGGGGCGGTCGTTCTTGCTTCGATTTCACCTGAACCGTTCACAGCAGCTGAGCCGTTCACCGCCCGCATTGTTCGACTCGCAAAAGCTGGCGCAGCGTGTGTGATAGCCATAGAGCCAAAAACGGGTGGTCGTATGGAGTACGCCAACTCGGATGAATGGCTGAACGTATGGCCTCGAAAAGATGCAATCGCCGTCGTGAAAACTAGTTCCGAAGACGGTGCATATCTGAAAAGGATCGCCGGTAGAGCGCCACTGATCCGCGTTTTAGTCGATGCTGAGTACTTCGATGCCGAAGCGCACAACACAGTTGCAGAGATAAAAGGATCAACGCATCCTGAACGTCATTTGATATTGGCAGGTCACCACGACACGGTGCTGATGACTCCTGGCGGGAACGACAACACCTCAGGCACGATTGGAGTAATGGAGACAGCTCGCGTGATGGCTGCTTTGGTGAAAGAAATGGGCGTTCGACCAGGTATGTCGATTCGGTTCGCAACTTGGAGCGGTGAAGAACAGCATCTTCAGGGTGCTAGAGCGTATGTTAAACAGCACTACTCAGAGAGTGCCACGAGCCGTGAATCCAAGCCGCTGCTAAACCTTAATCTAGACGAGCTTTCGACAGGGCATATGAAAGGCATCGTTCTTGCGTTCCCTCACCTGAGGAAATTCATACAGTCACAACTCGACACAATGAACGATGGCCTGAAGTGTCATGTGCTGGCACATATGGATGCGCACTCAGATCATTTCCCATTTGTCGAAGAGGCGATAGATGCGTCAATTACGTGGCGATGGCGATTTTGGGGGCGACACGAAGACGCTAACTTCCATCATGAAGCGGGTGACGCCGCGAACAAATTGAACGTTCGAGAGCTGAAGGAGTACGTAGGCCAGTTGGCTCGACTACTGCTTAGGTTGTCGTATGTTGAGCCCGACGAGTGGCCAACAAACCCACTCACGATCACCGATGTGAACCAGATGATCGAACGCGACGCCGGTCGACACCACCCAGCATTCCATTAACTAGCCGTTCAACAACTGATTTCGTCCAGATGTTTGGTTTCCCAACAGCCGGGAAAGTGTGGCGCACCGGAGTCGGTATCTAGTGTGATCAGGGCACCGTATGGCATGCGTACTCGTCTCTGCGGTTCGAATAATTTGCGCCCTTCGAGATGATCGATGATCGTACCGATTACGCCCTCGTGTAGAAATGCAGCAACGTTGTTGAGTCGTAGTGACGCGCATCGGGTTTTGAGTTGGGAGAAGCCGGTGATCGCCCTTTTGCTAAACTCGGAGATCGTTTCGCCACCCATGCTTTTGAAATCAACGTGATAATCACCGGTTGTGATCTTCCGCTTGATATCGTCAGGAGCGTCCCATATGTTGCCGGTTTTCAGCTCCGCTAGATCGTCGATCTGGTGCGCTGGTTGATTCGAGATTGTCGTGAAGTGGGCTGCAGATTCAACTGCACGAGGGACATTGCTGGTGAAGGTCGCTTCTGGTTTGATCTCTAATATTCGCTCGGCAGCCTGAATTGCCTGTCGATTTCCTAGTTGGGTAAGACCAGCGCTGGGAACGTATAGCCCGTCTCTTCCCATTTGTGGCTGCCCATGTCGCACGAGGTGAATGATCATCACGATATTCTACGAGGTCTAACCGTACGTCTCGGATTGTGATGTCACACGGCTTAGAAACCGTCACGGAATACGAGGAATTCCACTAGAATCTCCCACAATGAAAGAACGCCACCACAGAACGGATACCAATCACCCGAAGACCTGTACGTGCACTACGTGTCAGGCACGTCGGCTCGAGGCAGCGCGACCGAAAGTGAAAAAGAAACGCAAGCCGAAATCCCAACGAGGAAAAGGATCGAAGCAGCAGGCAACTGAGTCAGCTTTAGGCGATGTGATGGATATGCTTGGATTCAGCGGAAAAGACGAGAGTTAGTTATTTGACCACATCATTAAAATCGAAAATCGGACTGATCGGTGCAGGTTGGTGGGCGACTGCCAATCACCTTCCGGTACTAGTCGAGCGTGATGACATAGAGCTCGCGAGTGTGTGTCGCTTGGGTACAGATGAGCTGCAAGAGGTCAAATCAAAATTCGGCTTCACCCACGCCACCGAAAATTACAAGGAGCTACTCGATACTCCAGAATTAAGAGGAGTTGTTATCGCTTCGCCTCACACGCTGCACTATGAACACGCTCTCGCCGCGTTAAATCGTGGATTACACGTTCTTTGCGAAAAACCGCTAACCACAAAGGCCGGCGAAGCAAGGGAACTTGTAGAAGAGGCAGAACGTCAAGGTGTTGAGTTGATGGTTCCTTATGGCTGGCACTATGGCGAATTCATACAAGAAGCCAAACGGCGTATGGACGAAGGGGCAGTCGGCGATATTGAATTCGTAATGTGCCATATGGCATCGCCCGTTAGATCGCTTCTTGAGGGCAAGCAGTTCTTGTCGACTGGTGGGGGAGCCGGAGTCAACATGTTTGAGCCTGATGCCGACACTTGGGCTGATCCAGTAATTGCTGGCGGAGGCTATGCACTGGCTCAAATGTCACACTCGGCCGGATTGGCATACTGGCTAACCGGCCTTCGTGCCGAATCAGTTTATGCTCTTACATCAGCCCCTACCAGCCGGGTCGAACTTTACGATTCTTTCTCCGTTAGGTTCGCTGGTGGAGCGATAGGCTCATTTAGCGGAGCCGGCGCGTTGCCGGAGAATCAGCAATTCCAGTTAGATGTCAGGATATTCGGTTCCGAGGGAGTCATGACTGTTGACTGTGATCGGGCCCGACTCGAAGTACTCCGGCATGATGGTAATAACTTCAATATGAACCTCAATCCAGATGCGGGTGAATATTTCGGCGGTGGCCCTACTGCCAATTTTGCAGATATTGTGAGTGGCAAAAGTACGACAAACTGGGCCCCCGGATGGGCTGGTATGCGAGCTGTTGAAATGATCGATGCAGCGTATAGATCAGCGGCGTCTGGTCGGTCTGAAACCGTGTAGCTTGGCTTGACTGGGTGGTGGGTGTTTCCACCCATACGCAAACCGCAATGAGCCTGAGGGCTCACGTCTGATCCATTTGAGCCACTCGGGCTACTTGGTGAATCCGACTGGTCATAGTCGCAACGAGTGGTTGGGCATAATACTGAGCTTATGCCAGTGCAGCAGCATTGGTATTTTCTCAGTAGAAGCTCGGATTCGACCCGCCCAAATGGCATTAGCTAATTCGACATACCCCACTGGACAGGCCCAAACCGGTCGACTGAAAAGTTGGCTTTCAAAGGTTGCGGGTCTTGGCTCAGGTCGAAATGGTCAAAACGAGCTACTACTGGAAGCAGGACAGATTCTCGGAGATAACTTCGAGTCCCCAAGCCACACTGGAAGGTTTGCGCAGCATCTGGCGAAAATAGTCGAGTTCGATTATTTCAGCCTTGCTCAAGTAGACCATACTGAGTGGACCGTCGATAACTTGCTCCAATGCGGGGTGAATATCAGCGGGATGTCCGATACATGGTCGATTAGCCTCGATGCTGTGCCCCAGCCTGAGGTGTTTTCGACTAAATCAGCAGCAATGTGCGAGGTTGACCAGGCGGCCCATGACGGGAAGTCACCAGCCTGGTGGATGTATAGAGCAGGACTTCGTTCGATGATCAATGCCCCGATCATCGCCGATGGAACTGTGATCGGTGTTTTGATCGTGGCGGCAAAATTGCCACGGTCATACGACATCGCCAACGTTCACACCGTACAGATGCTGGCTGATGCAGTTGCTGGTTCGTTCGCGAACTTGCGATTGCACAAACGACTGCGTCGTGAGCTATTTGAGCGCGAGACCATCTCGGCTCTCGCCAAGACAATAAGCTCCTCGCTGGATATCGAGAGCTCCATGCCGGATTTCGCGCATGATCTCTGGAAGATAATTCCAGCAAATGGTGTGTCAATCTCGCTGGCAACGGGAGTCAATGACGACACCGAGGACCGATGGTCCTACGGTGTGACTCCTGTTGCCGGCGATTCACCTCACCAGAGTAAATTGACTTCAGCGATGAAGGTTGGTGGAGCTGCGGTCGGAACACTCACTATCGTTGGAACGGCGCGACAACGATACCAACGACATCATTTATCATTACTAAACACTGTTGCTTCAAGTATCGCGGGCGCAATTGCTGCTGCCGAAATGCACGCTCGCTCGATGGAGCTGGCTTCTACTCGGCTTGAATGGGAGCAGGCTCAAGCTGACAGCCGTGAGCTCCAGCGTGTGGCTGCAGCAAAATCTGAATTTTTGACAACCGTTTCTCATGAGCTTCGTACACCTTTGACGAGTATTTTGGCGTTCGCCGATTTACTTACTCGGAATACGTCCGGAAACCTTGAGGAGAAGCAAGAACGACATCTAGCTATCATCCAGCGTAGTGGCCGACGTTTGGCTGTGCTTATTGATGATTTACTTGATGCTACGCATATCGAGCAAAGCAAATTCGAACTCAAACCAGTGCGGTTCGACGCCGGAGAAATGATTATTGATCTGGTCGAGTCGTTTGGGCCAATTCTGCGCGAGAAGAACCAGAATTTTGTAGTCGACCTGCCCGAGTCTCCGGTAGAAATGTTTGCCGACCAAATTCGGCTGATTCAGGTTGTTTCCAATCTCATCACCAATGCTTCGAAGTATTCCGGTGAGGGAACTGAGATTAACATCCACGCTCGCGCAACATCAGACGAAGTCACGATTAGTATCAAAGATCGAGGAATCGGAATTGCACCCGATGACATACCACGGGTTTTCGGCGCTTTCTATCGTGCCGACAATGTGGGTACTCGGGCGCAATCGGGTACTGGAATTGGTCTCTACTTCAGCCGATTGATTCTTGGACATCACCACGGTGCGATCACTGCCGAGAGCGAAGTTGGGCACGGCACGATCATTACTGCACGAATTCCTCGTGAATACAAAATAGACTCCCAAAGCGAAATATCCATCGCTGCCTAGGGTTTGTCGGCGCGTAGTTCCGGGTTGTCAGATATTCTTTGCGAAATACTTATACTCGTTTGAGCGTGAAGCCGTTCTAATTCTCGGTATGATCACTTGCTCAGGAGATCAGTCGCTTGGCAGTAACCCCGTCATCTGATCGTAAATTCAAGATTCTAGTCGTTGAAGATGATCGCACTTTGCGTGAAGCGCTACGCTACAACCTTGTGGCGGACGGCTTCGAAGTGATTGTGGCCGATGACGGTGGTGTGGGGCTCGTAAGCGCTAGACAGGATCATCCGGATGTAGTCATTTTGGATCTGATGCTGCCAAGTCTGAGCGGTATTGACGTGTGCAAGGCTCTTCGGCGGGACGGATCGATTGTCCCAATCATAATGCTGACAGCACGCGACGCCGAGATTGATCGCATTGGGGGTCTCGAATCCGGTGCTGACGATTACGTGACGAAGCCGTTTAGCATACGTGAACTGATTGCACGAGTGGGCGCACAAGTTAGGCGTATGGATATGCTCAAGTCGATTTCGCACACTACTGGCGATCAGATAATCGACCTTGGTGACCTAGTTATCAACCGCGGCTCTCGGGCAGTCACGCTCGAAGGGAAGCAATTGAATCTGCGACCCAGAGAATTTGATTTGCTGGCTCATCTTGCGGCAAGTCCCGGCCGGGTTTTCACTCGAGACCAGCTTCTTCAGGACGTTTGGGGATTCGAGTATTCTGGAGATACTCGAACTGTTGATGTACATGTAAGGTGGCTTCGCTTGAAGATCGAGAAGGATCCCTCCAAGCCCACATTGCTCGGAACCGTTCGTGGGGTTGGGTATCGAATTAGTGTTTAACCACACTTGCATTAACCGGTATCTCGTCACTAGTCGGAAAGTTAGGTCTGCAGTTGAGTAACGTCTCACTAAGATGGCGAATGCTTATCGAGACGACCGTACTCGTGGCGGTTGTGGCAACTGGTGCTCTCTTGTTTGGTGTGTTCGGTACGATACTGGCCGGTGTAATGGCTATTGTCGGAGCAGTATTCCTCTCAGGACGAATTGTTCGCCAGTTCACCGAACTAACGGAAGCCGTAATTCGTACGACATCCATTGATCGAACGCACCGCCTCGATCCGACTGGACCATCGGAGCTGGCTAGGTTGGCACGAGCCATAAATCGACTAGTTGATCGCGTAGACAAAGACCTTTCAGAGGATGTAGCAGAGCGTATTCGACTGGCATCGATACTGGATTCAATGCGAGAAGGTGTCGTCGTCGTCGATGACCAAGGAGTAATCGAGCATGCGAACCCCGCCTCGGTCTCTATGCTCGCCTCGATAGGCAAAGTCGAACCGGGAATGCAGATTTCATCTCTCACAAATCACCCCGATGTAATCGGTGTTGTCGATGAATCTATCGTAACTAAGCAACCTACTTCTGCTGAAATTAAACTGTTCGACAATCAAAGAACGTTGATGGCGGTATCGGAGCCATTTCCGCGCCACGGTTCAAGCACTGTCCGAGCTTTACTCTTACTGACCGATCTCACTGACATTAGGCGGCTAGACACAACGCGTCGAGAATTCGTTTCCAATGCATCGCATGAACTTCGGACACCGCTAGCTGGCATTCGTGCTTCTGCCGAAACATTGCAGCGTGGAGCAATTGATGATCCAGAGGCACGGGTTAAGTTCCTAGAAATGATCCATGAAGATGTTGATCGGATGGATCAACTGATATCTGAAATGCTCGAACTATCGAGGCTTGAATCGGGTGAATCACCGATGGATTTCGAACAGATTGATCCCAAGACGCTCGTAGAGACGGCAATAAAGCAGTTTTCAGCTGTTGCCTTGGAATCTCAATTCGAACTCAAATCGTTATTTTCAACTGACCTACCTTTGGTTTGGGCTGATGTCGCCAAAATCGATCACGTATTTACTAACTTGATCAGCAACGCCGTGAAGTGGACCGCTTCTGGTGGAACGATAACGGTCAAGGGATGGAACGACGATGGCACGGTTTGGTTCAGCGTGTCCGATACGGGGCAGGGTATTAAACCGGAACATATGCCACATATTTTTGAGCGATTTTTTAAGACTGATGCTGCACGCTCCCAGCCGGGTACCGGATTAGGACTTTCGATAGCCCGCCACATAGTTGATGCTCACGGTGGAGTTATGTCCGCCACCAGCACGGTTGGTGAAGGCAGTGAATTTGCCTTCACTATTCCAGTCGAACGCCCGTAGAACATCGTGTCTGCATCTCCGATGCCTGCTCCTGACGGCACATATTCTGAGTCACTTATTTAACCCGATGTTAACTATCGTGGCTTTGTAGTTAACGTCCTCTTAATCGGTAGGCCTGAGTCTGTAATTACTACGTGGAGCAACCAGTAGAACATTCAATATACAAAGATCCTCAAACGTCCGTACTCGAGCCAAGGAGCTCTGAACAACGTGATCAAGACAGAATTTAGGAAATATTCAAAAACGGCTCTCATTCTTACTTCTCTATTCATTCTCGGAATAGTCGCGGCATGTGGCAGTGGCGAAAACAGTTCCGGCGCCGAATCGAGCGAAATCCTCATCGATGGCTCTTCGACAGTGTTCCCAATATCGCAAGCTGTAGCGGAAGAATTCCGAAAGGATCGACCGGAAATACAGATACCTGTAGGCATCTCAGGAACCGGTGGAGGCTTCAAACGTTTCGTAACAGGTGAAACCGACATCTCCGATGCGTCTCGCCCGATCAAAGACTCTGAACGTGCAACGGCAGCCGCAAATGGTATCGAATTTACCGAATTTTCGATTGCCTTTGATGGAATCTCTGTAGCCGTCAGTTCGTCTAATGATTTTGCGACCTGTTTGACGACTGACGAACTAAAAAAGATATGGGAGACCGGCTCCACAATTGATAACTGGAACCAAGTCCGCAGCGAGTTCCCAAACAAACCTCTAAGGCTTTACGGACCTGATACAGATTCGGGGACTTTCGATTACTTCACCGCCGAGGTGAATGGTAAAGAAGACGCAAGCAGGTCCGACTACACAGCCTCATCTGACGACAACGTACTTGTCCAGGGTGTCTCGGGCGATCAAGGCGGAATGGGATACTTCGGGTTCGCCTACTACGCGGAGAACACCGAGATTTTGAAAGTGCTTTCCATCGACACTGGGGTAGGCTGCGTAGCGCCGAGCATTGCAACTATCCGTGATGGAAGCTACTTGCCGCTCTCACGTCCGGTATTTATCTACGTGAATAACTCTTCGCTGCAACGACCTGAAGTCCATGACTTTATCAAGTACTACCTGAGCAACGTCAGCGAACTGGCCGAAGAGGTCGGGTATATTGGTCTTCCGGAAGCCGACTACGTGTCGCAATTAGCGGAACTTAACTAGAACGATGAACTTCAATTGTTTCGATAGTTCGAGACGATCAATAACGCAGGGTTAACAATTGACCTGCAATCTTGAGTCACGGTGAGTATCTAATTCACCGTGACTTTTTTTGAACTTTTTGTTACTCCGGACTTGCTGGCTTCAAAGCAAGAATTCAGGCGAACCCTGCTGGCTTGCGGATTACATCTGATTAGATGGCGATAACCTCCGAAATCGAATCAAATCAAGCTTTGTTAGCTCGTGTAGCACGCCGCCGTCGGCGACAGCATGTCGAACAGAATGTTGTTACTTGGTTGCTGCGCACCGCTGCCTTAATTTCGATTCTCACGACCGTTGGAATCGTCATCATCCTAGTAGCCCAAAGTGCGGGTTTTTTCGCTGAAGTCTCAGTCTGGGAATTCCTGACCGGCACCGAATGGGCACCACTTTTCTCACCTCAAAAATTCGGTGTTTTATCACTGGTCGGCGGCACTTTACTGGTCGCGTCAATTGCCGGTGTCGTTTCGTTAACACTCGGACTCGGAGCTGCAATATTTCTCTCCGAATACGCTCCAGAACGATTGCGCAGAGTTCTCAAACCGATACTTGAAGTGCTAGCGGGAATCCCAACCGTTGTTTATGGCTACTTTGCCCTTACGTTCGTGACTCCGATTCTGCAAAGCATATTTGGGCAAGATCAGGTGATCGTATTTAATGCACTCTCAGCCGGTTTAGTCATGGGGCTGATGATTATGCCGATGGTATCTACACTTAGCGAGGACGCAATGGTCGCTGTGCCACGCTCGCTTCGTGACGCTGCGTATGCTCTTGGTGCCACCCGATTTGAAGTCTCTACCAAGGTCGTTATACCTGCCGCATTGTCTGGAATCGTGGCTTCGTTCATTCTCGGTGTTTCGCGCGCAGTTGGGGAAACGATGATCGTGAAGATTGCAGCTGGAGCTACCCCAAATCTCACTCTGAACCCGCTCGAAAGTATTCAAGCAATGACCGCCTACATCGTGCAGGTCAGTTTGGGCGAAACTCCACAGGGTTCTCTCGAATATAAGACCATCTTTGCGGTTGGATTGCTTTTATTTGTCATGACCCTAGCCATGAACATCGTCGGTCGTTGGGTGATATCTCGATTCAGGCAGCAGTATGACTAAGCAAGCAGCCCCAAAAAGCAATCGACAACGACTTCACGCCGTCCGAGTTCTACGCGACAGAGTGTTCGTTACCGGATTCGTGCTGGCGATCGTTATAGGTATTTTGGGACTTGCTGCCCTTCTATTCGACGTGTTGATTGATGGTCTGCCGTCTTTGAATTGGAACTTCCTTAGTAACTACGCATCTCGGAAAGCAGAACAATCGGGAATTCTCGCACCGCTCGCCGGCACAGTCTGGATCGTCGGTATGACGGCACTAATGACGATCCCAATCGGAGTAGGTACAGCGATCTATCTTGAAGAATTCGCTAGCAAGAGTCGATTCAACCGAATCATCGAACTCAACATCGCCAATCTCGCTGGCGTGCCTAGTGTTATTTATGGATTGCTAGGGCTGGCGGTATTTGTGCAGTTCCTATTCAACGGTTCACGAAATGTCACAGCGGGCGCTTTGACGATGACCCTTCTGATCCTGCCGATTGTTGTTATCGCTTCGCAGGAGGCGATCAAAGCTGTCCCATCAAGTTACCGAGATGCGGCATATGCAATGGGTGCTAATAAATGGCAGGTAGTGAAGGCAGTTGTCCTGCCGCAGGCACTCCCTGGAATGATGAGTGGAATCATTCTTGCCCTGTCACGTGCGATAGGTGAGTCAGCTCCCATCTTGATTATTTCATCGCTCGTATGGGTGACTTTCGTACCGACATCGCCTGATTCGAAATTCACAGTATTACCGCTTCAGATCTTCACGTGGATCAGTCAACCACAGCACGCCTTTAGAGGCATAGCAGCGGCAGGGATTATCGTACTGTTGGTCGTTCTGCTCAGCATGAACGGTGTAGCCATCTGGATTCGCAGCAAATACCAATCGCGACCCGAGCAGTAAACTCCGTCGATCTCCGATGACTTCCGTATTCGTCATTCATTTTTGCGCCATGATGACCGCTGATTTGATGAATATATATTCGGATATATCAGACTTGAATCGTTGAAAAGAACAGTGGGTGAAAAAGCTGGAATGTAGTGAAAACCCACACTTGCCTAGCCAACTCAAATATCATTGTGCATGTAAGACGCTCGCCATCAGACTTGGAATCAACGACCAATGGGCAAAACCTACTGGATGCTTGTGACAACTCAGGAAAACCTGAGCATCACTCGCGCGCGAGGATTTTCGATACAAGGCGTAGATACTAAGAACCGCAAAAAAGCGGTTCGAATGGCGCCTGAAGATCGTGTGCTGTATTACATCTCAGATAAACAAGGTTTTGCCGCGACAGCCACTGTTACGTCGGACAGCTTCGAAGATGAAGAGCGTATTTGGAAACATCACAGGGAGAACGAAACGTTCCCCCATCGAGTCGAAATCGATGCGGATGTTGTGCTCGACGAAGCAAAATACATCGACGGCCTACAGGTAGGACCGACGCTCGAATATGTGAAAAAATGGCCTCCCCATCTCTGGCCGTACGCGTTTTACGGCATGTTGCACATCATCCCGCAGCGGGACTTTAATTTCGTGGAAGGCGAGCTCCGGCGCGCTAATGGCATGGAACCTACACTTCCCGTGAGCGACCCCATTCCAGCACCTTTGGTCGCGATTGTGAGTGGAACGGAACCCCCTGAGGGTTCGGGAATTGCTGATGCCGACCAGCACCAGAAACTGTTCTCAGTCGCGCTAAAGAGCCGTAAAAGCTCGCACCGCCGACGCACCCAAAAACACCGCTAAGGTCTATTCTCCGGGAACCATCAACGTGCGGTCGAATGGCTTGCCATTGTGATCAATCCAGCCGGTGCCTGATGTGCTCGACTTCTGTGGGTCAGGGTCTCCAACACCAAAATTGTCTTCATAAATCAGTGCGAGTCGATCAAGCTCAGCCTGTGGAATGTCGTCGATATCGCATGCTGCCGCATATTCATCGATTTGCTCAACTGATGTCATTGTCGGCAGACAAGACGCCATGATCTCTGGCATGAGTGTGAATTTGATAGCGATTTGCCCGATACTGGCAGGCTTGTCGGCAAACATGAAATCAATCAGCTTCAGCTTTTCGATTGAATTCCTTAGCCAGTGCATTCGCCTGTAGGCTCGGTGATCTGATGGATCAAACGGACTCTGATCCAGAACTGTGTCCTTGGTGTACTTGCCGTCGAGCATTCCAGATGCATGCGGTACACGGCAGTAAACTCCTACGCCATTTTTAGCGGCGGCTTCGAGCATTACATCCGCAGGGTCCTGCTCAAGTATTGAATAAATCAATTCAGCCGGAACTTTAAGATCGTTTATCGTGTACATACCCTCTTCGAGCCAGCCGATGTCCGGTCCGACAGCAACAGCATAATGTCGGATTTTCCCTTCAGCCTTTAGATCTTCAAGCGCAGCAATCGTGTCATCTCTCTGAAGAACATCGAGACGAGGATTGTGGTACTGGTAAATATCGATGTAGTCGGTCTGTAAACGACGAAGGCTGCCCTCACAGGCACGCTTCACGAAGTCAGGGTCCCAAACTTGAGGACGCTCTCGGTGTCCCTCTCTAGGGGCTTCGATGTCGTAGCCGAATTTGGTTCCGATCACGATATCTTTTCGTCGATCAGCGAGTGCTTTAGGGATTATTTCTTCACCGTAGCCTGCACCGTAAGTATCGGCGGTGTCGAAGAACGTTATGCCCTTGTCGGCGGCCTGCTGTAGCAGGTTAATACCGTCTTCTTCTTTGACCTCACCCCACCAGTTCATGCTCACACTCCACACGCCGAATCCAATTTCGGAAACGGTGAGATCGGTCGACTGTATCTGACGGTATTTCAATGTGCTTGTCCTGAGAAAATGTTTGCTAATTGGGTGGTAGTTCGTGCTTGCTAAGCGCTTACGGTCTGTGACGCCAGAGCGTTGTGTATCTTCGAAACTTGGACTTCGAAATCTGCGCCAGATAGGGCAGGAGTTAGCTTAGTGATATCTATTTCATCCGTGAGTTCAACCCACGACTTACAACCGGCATAGCAATCACCAACCGCAACAGTGGTTGGTGTATCGAGCCGGTAGGCTCTAACGATTATTAACTTGAGCGGATGTCGAGGTTTCCAGTTGAATCGCTTTACAGGAAACTCTTCCGACCAAATATGAAATGTATCGAGAGCCCGCACTTGGTGCTCTTCTGAAATTTCGATAATCTCAACGATTTTGCAGTAGACCGAAAAGGTGATTTCCTTGCTGAAATCCGCATTTGCCGTTTGTTCAAGCAGGTGCTGATTTTCCTGCTTTAGGAGAAGCTCACCTTCATGGAACAGACCGGGATACAACAGGAACTGATCATGCTCTATTTTGAAGTGGCGACCATCTTCGCGTATGCCGCCTTTTCGGAGCATGAATATCTGCTCGCCGCGACCTAACGCACCGGACGTAACTGCCCATTCTTTTAGACCTATATGTGATGAATTTGGAAGCATAAAACGTATCTTGGCTGTTTTACTAGATTGCCGTATGCCCAAACAGGTGGCTTGAGCGAAACAACGCGGGATCAGAGAATTTTATCGCGAAATCCCTTGCGTGCGATTACGGATTTGAATTTGAACCAATATGGTTCTCACAAGATCAGAACGCTCTCCAAGCATGTCGAGGGCATTCTCGGTGGTTAATTTCTCAATTGCCATGACTGAACTTCCCCTCAGGATAGCCAGTTTTTCAGCAATTAGCGCGATGTCTCTTGGCTCAGTCCAATTGGCTCGATTCTTTTTGAAGGTCTGAGGGTAGGCGTCAGTTTCTACCAAGATACGATTGTCTGGTGTCTTCACGGCGGTCTCCTCTAGATCGGAGATACGAGCCAACGTTTTTGCGAACGATATGTAGAAGCCTAGATCGAGAAGTTCTCTTGCAAAACTCCATCTGCCCTGGAAGTAGTGAGCCGTTCCGCCGATCTCACCGGCGTTCGATTCCTTCAGAATAGATATAGCCGCGTCTCTGGCCGAATGGGCGTCATAGTCATCGGCATGTTCCCGAATGTGAAACACGATCGGTAGGGAGTGCTCTCGGGCAATGTTTATCTGCGCGTGGAACGATTCAGCTTGCCACTCCTTGTCTGGAGATTTCTGTTGGTGGTCGATTCCAATTTCGCTCATAACGACTACATGAGGCGAGGAGGCAAGTTCACTCAGCTTTAAAATGTCATCCCCCGACAAAGAATGTTCGAGGTCGGAAGGGTGAACACCTACGCCAGCGAAAACACGATCAAATTTGGCAGCCATTTCGATAGCGATTTGAGAATCTTCTATCGTGGTGCCTGCAGTAAATATTGCACCCACATTTGCTGCTACAGCGCGGGCAATGATCTCGCTCGATTCATTCGGCGCGTGTTGGTGAATGTGAGCATGGGTATCGACGAACATCGCTGGTTATTGTGACCTGTCAAAGCGTGCAAGAACAGTGTCCAGCGAACGTTTTTCAATCGACACCTAAGAGGGCGTAGTGAATTCAGGCACCAGTGATTTCGCCCATGCCTGAATTGCCGACCAATCGCGATGATCACCTTGAGGTGTAGGGGCAAAACGATCAACGATCCTGAGATACCACGGTAGATTCGACCGTTCAAAGTAACCCGAGAAAACTGAATGGCCGACTATATTCAACCTTGGAGCTACTTCGGCGAGGCTTTTCACGAACTCTCTGTGTTCGGCTTCTCCAGCTTCACTGTTTCTCAGCCCGAGAGTCCCAATCGAAAATAATGCAACTGGCTTGCCATCGATTCGCTCAGACGTGAATGCCGCGAACATTCCTGCGGCTACCAACCACTTACCCCCGTACAAGGGTGATCCAATTACAAACGCGTCGTAGTCGTCAGGGTTGAGCGCGCTGTTGACCTCGGCAGCATGAGCTTCCAGTCCTGATGAAATGAGTTCATGGACTATCGCCGTGGCGATTTCACGGGTGGATCCGAAGCGGGTGGCATATGCGACCAGAACTCTTGTCAACTACATCTCCGCGCACTGGCGATCTCGGAAGCCTTAATCGGTCTAAGTAGAAAGTATCGCGTACGTAACTCTCGGTGTACTGCTTGAAAAATGATAACGAACCTCGTCGATGACAGATTCTCGAGACTGGCATGTATTCCCCTCGTAGTCGTCTGATGCTTCGCATAGCAATTTGGCCTAAATTGCCGTGAAACAGTGCTGACGATGGCTTGTGTCAGCCTATGGGGTGAGCAAGTGTCTGAATGAGTTCTCCATGTGGGCTTTTCGGTTGCATTTGAAGACGCGTCAAAACAGTTCATCAAGGCGGCATTACCTCCGTGATGAACTGCGTTACAAGTTCGAGCAGACTCTATTGGCTAATCTAGTGAGAATGGTGGATAGGTGTCAGTTGTCAAGAGGAATGCATACGCCGTGACCCGTACAGTCCAGCGGTTTACTCCAACAATGAAGTTGTGAATTCCCTTCGGGAAACTCCCTGTAAACAGGATGATGAACCAAGCCACAACTATCAGGATGATCGAAATAGACCCAAGGATGGCAAGCACTACGTAATGCGGTATCGCCAAAATCCATTTGAATAAAGGCAAGAACCGGTTCAATTGTGATACATCCGGATAATCAATTTCGAGTTGGACACCTTGCGCCCCGTCGGCCGAAGGGTATTCATCAGTCAATAAGCTTAGGTACGCATAGATTCTGATCGAAAATCGTTGATATTCAATGTTAAAGTCGAACCACCAACGAGGGTATTTTTGCCGGAACAGAATCATCAACAGTGTAGGAATAACGACAGTAGCGTTCTGGAATGCCGAAATTACCAGCAGAATCGGTATGGCAGTCATGATTCTGAAGAAGGTAGTGAGCCGGTTTCTTCCAGTCCCAACATAGTCAATGTTCAAGCGGGTCGGGTAGTTTGATTGTGATTGCGCTTCAGTGGTCATATTGCTCCTGACACCCTGTGTTGCGGGCACATCTATCCAGTTTTTGAGAGTTCACGTGCAGACTATGACACTCAGTACCTATCCTGCAAGCGACCAATATGACTACCACTTCATGCTCGCTGGGTGTAACTTGGCGAGCAGCCGAATGCCGAAGAATATTCCGCTGTTTTTAACGATCAGGAGATATGGAAGTTATGCGAGCTGGACTCGGACAAATCAATCAAGCCACACCTGAGTATCTTTTGTATGCGCAGCAGTTCGGTATGAACGACATCGTGTTCAACACCCCGAACCTTCCGAGCAACAACGGGACATGGGCAATGCCCGATCTGGTGAACCTACGTAGGAATGTCGAGAACTATGGTCTGACACTCTCAGCCCTCGAAAATGTTCCAACCTCGTTCTACGACCACATCATGTTGAACGGTCCGAAGCGTGACGAACAGGTCGACAACATGATCACCACTGTGCGGAACATTGCCCGCGCTGGAATCCCGATCTTCGGCTATCACTGGATGCCCTCACACGTTTGGCGAACCCCTGAACAACTGATTCGTGGCGGCGCGAGAGCTACCGCATTCAACTATAAAAAAGCCGGCGAAATGCCTCTTACACACGGTCGCGAGTACACCGAAGAGGAGATGTGGGCGAACCTCGAATACTGGATCAAGATTATTACGCCGATTGCCGAAGAAGAAGGCGTTCGACTTGGCATTCACCCGTGCGACCCTCCGGTGAAGCAGCTTGGTGGTATTCCGATGTTGTTCAACTCTTACGACAACTACCGTCGTTATCTGGACATCTATCCATCGGACAACTGCGCCATTGAGTTCTGTCAGGGAACCATTTCTGAAATGTTCGATTCAGAGGGCGACGCCCTGTACGAATTCATTGCTGAAATGACGGCGAAGCACAAGATTTTGTACGTTCACTTCCGCAACGTTTCGGCTCCAAACCCTGAGGATTTTCGAGAAGAATTCATTAATACCGGTCACGTCGATATGTACCGAGCAATGAAGGCGTACAACGACAACGGATACGACAGCTTCTTCATCGATGATCACGTCCCGCACACGCATCAAGACACGCAGTTCGGTCATAGAGGCCGTGCGTTCGCCAACGGCTACATCCAAGCAATGATCGAAGCAGTGACTAAGCAGGGGTAGGTAAATTAATTGCTTCAAGGACTGGAGTCGGCGCGTCTTGGACGCGTCGACTTCGCAGCTTCTCGTATAGGCTTCGGCGGTGCTCCTTCAGGTCTGACGAATTATCTTGATCCGTTTTCGCCTGTGGATACTGCTCAGCGTGAAAAAGTGCAGGCAGCGATAGGTCGCGCGGTCGAAGTTGGTATCAACTACTTCGATACGGCTGCAGCTTACGGTACCGGCGAGAGTGAGAAGATATTTGGTGAAGGACTGGCAGCAGCCGGAATTGCTGGCAAGCGGGATGATTTATACATCGCTACGAAGGTCAGCCACAATGAGCCAGACCCTCGAGCATCAATAGAATGCTCTCTGAAAAATCTTCAACTTGATGTGATCGATTTGGTGCAAGTTCATGGCACTACTTACACCCCCGTAGCACGTGAGCAGACGTTGCGAATAGATGGTACGCTCGAAGTGCTTGAACAGGCTCGTGACGAGGGGCTGATTCGACATATTGGCTTCACGACTGAAGACCAAAACTCGCCTGTTTACGAGTTCATTGCCTCTGGTAGGTTCGACGTGATGCAGACCTGCTACAACTTGATGTTTCAGCACACCTACGAACCTACTCGACCGTTCGGTTCAATCTACGAAGCCGATAAAGCGGGCATGGGCGTTGTGACCATGAGATCGCTGACCGCCGGGGTGTTCCAGAGGTGGATGAAAGCCGTTCAACCCAGCAACGATTTCGATTACTCGTCTGCGTTGTTGCAATTCGTACTTGCGAATAATCTGATCGACGTTGCGTTGGTCGGTATGCGAACACCCGAAGAGGTCGACAAGAATGTGGCGATTTTAAACGACACTGCAGGTCGGTTTGACCTCAATGATTTACATGACAAATTCGTCTGATAATTCATTCATATCCGAGCCAAGAGCCCTCCGGTCGGTGATGTGACATCGGCTCCTTGACGGATCGAGCATTTTTAATAGATGATCTAATCAGTGCCAAAACATGACCACGGTTCTATACAGTCGGTCAAACAATTCTCGACCAACTTTCATCAACGAGAATCTCTGGGAGTAATCCCCGTTCTCTAGATTGGCATCACTTCGCGAATTCAGGCGAAATTACTTCTCCTGTGTCCAAGCAAAATCATAATTATTCTTCAGCACTATCACCATCGGCACCATTGGAGCAGCGTTGCACTCATTCAAAGATTCAATCAAAAGTGGTATGACCGAGTATCTGGACGAGCTCAAAGTAAAACTTGAAGGTCTGACAGAAGACGAACTTCGATGGCAGGCGAGTCTCGATTCCAACACAATAATCTGGCTGTTGTGGCATATGGCTCGGGTTGAAGACAATTGGATAAACGGCACGATTGCTAGTGGAGACACCATCTGGGATTCGAATCACTGGGCGACAAAAACCGGTATCAATGGAGAAGGCAGTGGCTACAACGACACATCCGACGCAGTACGCGCATTTCCGGCTGTTTCTGTATCTAATCTACTCGATTACTACGATGCCGTTCGAAATGCGACGTTCGGTGTTATCGATGGAATTACCGATGCCGAACTAGCGAATGAGTTTTCTCGGGGCCGAAGATCGGTAACATGGGGATGGATTCTCGGGCATGTGATTGTCGAGGAATCTCAGCATCTCGGTCAGATTGCACTCATTCGCGGAGTAATCCGTGGGCTCAACGGATAGAGGAAAAACCAGTTATGGCTTCATTCAGAACTCCAATTAAAAGTGGACTGAACGAGTACTACAGCAAGCTCAAAGAGACCGTGAATGGACTGACACCAGAAGAACTACTGTGGCAGCCGGGTCCTGACTCGAACCATATCTTGTGGACTGTTTGGCACATGGCGAGGGTCGCAGATCGGTGGGCGAACTCGACGGTGCTTGGTGGGGAAGAACTCTGGACTCGGGACGATTGGGCGACGAAACTCGGTATGCCCGAAGATCGTTACGGTCGAGGTGAAACACCGGATCAAGTACGAGATTTTCCTTCAGTAGATATAGCGCTCGTACTCGAGTATTTCAATGCTGCGCAGCACTCTCTTTTGGGGATGATCGATGCTCTTGAGAAAGCGGATTTGGAGCGCGACGTCTACGCTGAATATCGAGACGAATCACTGAACATCGCCTGGATACTTGGGCACATCCTCGCCGAGGAATCGCAGCATCTTGGCCAAATCGCCTACATAAGGGGGATGCAGCGAGGATTCAACGGATAATGCCAATAAAGTGCGTCTTCTTCGACTTCGATGGCGTGCTCCGCAACTGGGATTGCGATATGTGCGGCATCGAGGAGAAATTCGGTATTCCTCTGGAGGCCGTCCGCGAAGCAGCGTTTTCTAAACAAAGCGTTGATCCAGCGATTCGGGGTGAAATCACCGACGAACAGTGGCAATCGAATGTCTCACAACTCCTTGCGAAGCGATTCCCTAACAAGGACGCCGAGGGGGCAACGAAGTTCTGGAATAGCTGCATAGGTGAGCTGATTCCAGAGGTGCTGTTACTTGTCGAGGAATGTAAGTCAGTTGTGAAGGTAGCGTTGTTTACGAACGCAACGACCAAACTCAATCACGATCTCGAAGCCTTGGGAATTTCGGACCTTTTCGACTACGTCGTAAACGCCTCCGAAGTCGGCTCGATCAAACCCGAATCCAGCATTTACCAGTACGCCTTGAAGCTTGCGGACATTACACCGAATGAAGCATTTTTCACAGACGATAAAGACGAGCACGTTAAGGCGGCAGTGGATCTTGGCTGGAGTGGGTATGTGTTCGAAAACGCTGCCGGGTTACGAACGGCATTAGTCGATGCCAAAGTACTTTCGTAGCGGAACTTGACTAACAGGAGACATAAATGCGAATAACTGGATATCGAACACTTTCTTGGCTCTACCACCGTGGTCATCCGAGTGGCGATGCGAACAGCGTTGCTCCCGACGATGTTTCTCTCGCTACCTACTTATTCCTCGAAACAGATGCTGGTGTAACCGGAATTGCCCCGGCGTCTTCGCCTGATGTCGAGAAACTGTTCCCTGTCCTCGAAGGCAAAGACCCTCGAGGTGTGATCGGTCTCTGGAAAGAAATGTTAGATGTCGGCTTCAAGGGCGGTGTTGAAGGAACTATGTACGGTGCAATGTGCGCACTCGATGCTGCGATGTGGGACATCAAAGCAAAAGACGCAGGCGAACCACTCTGGCGATTTTTGGGAGCACACGATCCACGCGTGAAGGCGTATGCGTCAGGTTTAGATATGGGAATGACCGATGACGAGCTGTCCGCGTTTTACCAGACATACGCAAATCTTGGAATTGACGGAGGGAAGTTAAAAGTCGGCCTCGATTTCGATTCCGACATGCGCCGCCTAGAGATCATGCGTGATGTTCTCAAACAGAACGCCAAAGAGCCATTGTTGATGATCGACTCAAACGAATACTGGTCTGCAAAACAGGCGATTCGATACATCTCGCGCATCGAAGAAAAATATGACCTTACATGGGCGGAAGAACCGGGACGCCGTTGGGACTATCGTGGACTTCGCCAGATATCCCGCGGCATCAAAACCGCAGTGGCTACCGGCGAGAACATCAACGGAATAGATGAGTTCTACCCTCTGATCCACAACGAAGCCGTCGACGTGGTGCAGTTCGGCACGCTCGGAGTTACGAGCTTTCTTCAGATCGCTCATTTTGCTGAAGCATATGAGTTGCCTGTTTCGATTATTGGCCAGCCCGGAAGTTGCATGGCTCACGTCGCAGCTGCGGCTCCGAACCATCTTGCGCAGGAAGTGAAAGACCTAACTCCACCGACAGGTGTCACCATCGACAATTTTATTGTCGATGGGTTTATCGAAATGGGCGATTCGCCGGGTTGGGGCTTCAGCCTCGACGAGAACGCAATTGCCGAGATGCAGGCTAACCCACTCGTGTCAAAAAGCACAGGTATGCCAGGTTCACGACGTAAAGGTGCAGGGCTCTACATCATCCCCCCAGAACCCGGGGAGACCGGGTTGTATTAACTCCCGTTGGAAGCTGATGCTGGGTCTACTTGCTTGAGTAGCGCGGCGCATTGTTCGAGTGCTGTTTGTGAATCTCGTCCCTGACAGACCAGAACCATATTGCCGTAAATGACGTAATCGCCGTATTTGGAAATGCGGCAATTCGACGAATCTCCTCCAGCACTGCGGGTGCAAGCACGAGCCTCTTTCGCACCCTCTTCCCAACTTCCTTCGCCTGTCTTGATTATCGCATCTGGCCCAGTCCGCTCTTCGGCAAAGGATGTGCCGAATTCCACAGCATCTGCATGTGTCGGGTAGAAGCGAGCTTCGTATTCTTTTCGATCATTCGGATCGATTCCCCAAAAGCCCCAGTATGCACTCGTCGCTCCGGTCAACCCTTCAACATCAAAGGTCTTGCCCTTCTTGAATCTGACATTTGTGAGGTCATCGAATGAGAAAATCGTTTCAGATGGAGTGATCTTTGCTATTCCTGTTGCATTCGATTTCGAGCTAGAACCACAGGCTGCCGCTGTGGCAATAAGCACTGCGATAATGGCGAGTACGAATGTAGATCGGAGTTTCATTGGTGACCTTGTTGATTAAGTGCGGTGTCAATTGACTCCGACACATTACCAGTGGATCGACTGCGAATGTTGCATACACGATGGTTCACAGGAATTAGAAATAAAATCGTTATGACTGGCGTAACTAAACAGCGGTGTGGAGTTTTTATTCTAGTTTTGTTGACCGAATACTCACAACATCAACCTGAATCAAGAGATGATCTGTGGCACCGCGTGCTACATTCCTTCTCTCTGACAATGTGATGAATTTCGAGAACAACCGATGTTGCAATTACGGTCTTTGGTCACTCGATGATAGTAGAAGGAATTTCAGATGGAACCGATGGTAGCGCTGCACGGTAACCCTACCGACGAAGTACTTCAGGTAGCCGCACAATTCGGTATACAAAATATCCTTGTGTACGGTGGACCTGGAACTCAGCATATGAAGTACCACGAGTATGTAGCTCTCCGGATGAAGATCGAGTCGTACGGCTTGAAGCTTGCTGCAATCGAGGGTGGATTTTCTCCTCAACTTGAATATCACGATGTGATTTTTGGCGGTCCGAGACAAGATGAGCTAATCGAAGACTTGTTAGAACAAGTCCGTGATATGGGTCATGCTGGTATTCCAATTTATGGATACAACTGGATGCCCAACAGTTGGGGTAGGGCACAAGCAACCATTGTTCGAGGTGGGGCGCTTGGAACTGGATATAACTACGACTGGGAGAACAACCATCGACCAGCGACGTTCCCGAATGAGAAAATCAACGAAAATCAGATGTGGGACGCTCTCGAATATTGGATCAAAGCTGTGACCCCGGTCGCGGAAGAAGTAGGGATGCGCTGTGGTATTCACCCGGAAGATCCGCCTGTCCCGCAGCGCGGCGGCGTACCAGGACTTTTCCGCAGCTTTGCTGCATTCAAGCGTTTAGTCGAGATCACGGATTCCGACTACAACGCAATTGAGTTCTGTCAGGGTACATTCAGCGAAATGCCCGGCGAAGATATCTACGAGATGATCGAGTATTTCGGCTGTCGAAATAAAATCATGTACGTTCACTTCCGCAACGTCAGCGGTCAAGCTCCAGCGTTCAACGAAGAGTTCATCAACACCGGATACGTCAACATGAAGAAGGCGATGCGTACTTATCGAGACGCAGGGTTCACAGGCAACTTCATCGACGATCATTGCCCTTTGATGACCGACGACGAGGACTTTCCAGGCAACCTCGGAGGTTACCGCTCCCGACTGTTCGCTCAGGGCTACATAGCGGGAGTGATTGAGTCAGTGAAGAAGGAAGTTGCATACGGCGGTCCGGTGGATATGAGTGCCGTAACGAAGGGAGCGAACTAATGAGAATCGGAATGGGACTCAACTCCTCATCCAATCGAGAAGCTCTCCGCTTCATGTCGCAACTAGGTGTCCAAGATGTCGTTCTGAACACCCCACCAGTGCCGGTGAAAAATGGGAAATGGGAACTCGCCGACCTCGTTGGCTTGAAGAACGGCGTAGAAGAGTGGGGATTGAAGCTAACAGCTATTGAGAACACTCAGATTGACATGCGACATCACATGATCGCTGGTGGTCCACGCTTCGATGAGCAGCTCGAAAATATGCTCGAAACCATCAAGGCCATTGGTAACGCCGGAATCCCTATGTACACCATGAGTTGGCGATACCCACGTTTTTACCGAACTGGTCACGTCGACATTGGATGGGGTGCAATGGGTACTGCATACGATGCCGAGGTCGAAAACTGGCCGAACGTCATCGACTGGGATCTATCTTTGGACAGAGCGTGGGAGTGCCTTGAGACCTGGGTCAAGGAAGCCACACCGGTTGCTGAAAAGTACGGCGTGAAACTGGGTCTGCACCCGGTCGATCCGCCGATGCCCGAAGTTGGTGGTGTTCCGCAGCTACTGCACAATTTTGAGGGTTACAAACGACTGATCGATATTGTCGATAGTCCGTACAACTCAATTCTGCTTTGTCAGGGATCGTTCTCGCAGATGGCGGGTGCCGATAAAGACAACGGCGAGAGCATCTACGACATGATCGAATATTTTGTGGAGCGTGAACGGGTTCTATACGTTCATTTCCGCAACGTATCCGGCACGGTTCCGAAGTTCCACGAGACGTTCGTGAACAAGGGACATGTTGACATGTATAAGGCGATGCGTATTTACGCCGAGAACGGCTTCGATGGCTTCTTCATGGACGATCACGTGCCGATGACGAAGGGCGACACTGCTTGGGGTCACCGTGCAAAAGCCTACGCAAACGGCTACATCCAGTCGCTGATAGAGACAGTGACCGATACGTCGTTGTATGGGTTGCATTAGTAAGAGCTTGGCTTGCCGAAATTTCTTCTTCAAGTGGGGGAGGGCTCCACATCAAATCATCGGACAGCGTTAATTATGAAAATTGAGAAAATTGAGACTTGGTTGGTATCGAAGTGGTTGACCGTGAGGGTCACCTGCGATGACGGGACTTACGGTGTTGGTGAAGGTAATTTTTGGAGCTATGCCGATGCCACAGAGGTGATTGTTCACCGGATCGAAGACGACATCAAGGGACTTGATCCCCGTGATATTGACCGCATATGGAATACGGCTTATCGCAAATACTCGTTCCGAAGTCCGGCAATCACCGCAGTTCTTTCGGCTATCGATATTGCGCTGTGGGATATTAAAGGTAAGCGGCTTGGCGCGCCTGTCTGGGATCTTCTTGGTGGAAAAGTACGAGACAAAGTTCGGGCGATTGTTTTGCTTGGTTCGTATGGATATTCGGGCTCGTTATCCAGTCCTGAAAGTTTCGCAAAAGCAGCTCGGATGGCAAAAAACGATAGCTACACCGCTCTCAAAATGACGCCATTCCCAAGCAATTGGGGCGAACTGGCGCACGGTGATCTCATTCGCCAGAACACCGCAATCGTTGAAGCTGTGCGGGAAGAAGTTGGATGGAATTTCGATATCGGGATCGAAATTCACCGAAACATGTTCCCCGGATCATCGGTCGTATTCGCACAGCAGATCGAGAAATTCCTGCCGTACTTTTATGAAGACCCTATTGCACCTGATTCCGTGATGGCGATGGGTGGAGTAGGCGCCAAGGTCAATATTCCGTTGGCAGTTGGGGAGCGGAACAATACTATTTGGGAATTCCGAGAATACTGTTCACTTCCCGGTGTGAATTTCTTGAAGCCCGACATCGGGCTCGCAGGTGGGTTTACACACGTGAAAAAAATCGCTGCGGTTGCTGAAAGCTTCCATATCAAGATGGCTCCACATCACTTTTTGGGTCCTATTGGAAACATGGCGAATACGCACATCGCAACGGCAACCCCGAACTGGGATGTGAACGAGTTCGCACCTGAGGCTGGCACGTTCAAGGAAAATATCGTTTCGAACATCTCCGAGGTGAAAGACGGTTATTTCATCCCTTCAGATGCACCCGGACTTGGCATCGATATCAAAGTCGACGAAATGGCGAAGTATCCGTATGAGGCCGGTACTGGCGAGAGTTCACGACGTCCAGATGGCGGATTGGTATTGGGATAGAGAATATGACTACAACAGAACCAAAGGGTCGACTCTTCGGTAAAGTTGCGATCATCACGGGTGGTGGTGGTGCCATAGGCGGGGCACAGGCTCGGCTGTTCGCAACTGAAGGATCAGCGGTGTGTGTTGCTGATAATCGATTTGAAGCTGCTGAGACTGTTGCCGCCGAAATTACGAAAGCTGGCGGAAGAGCGATCGCTGTCGAACTCGATGTAAGAAACGCTGCTGCATGGGGTGATGCCGTCGCTCGTACGGAAGCTGAGATAGGCCCGGTAAGCTTGTTATGTAACAATGCTGGGGCTAACTTCAGAGTTGGATTCGAAGAGCAGACCGAAGATCAGTTCCGGCTGATCATGGAAGTTGGTCTAAATGGCGCGTTTATTGGCATCAAGGCTGTCGTTCCCTCGATGCGTAAGGCTGGCTCTGGTGTGATTCTGAACATGGGATCGCTCGCGTCTATACGTCTAGGTGGAGGGAGTCCTGCTTACGCAGCTCAGAAAATGGGAATGGTTGGATTGACTCGCTCGGCTGCGCAATCGTTTGCCAAAGACAACATTCGCTGTGTAATTATCTCTCCAGGTCACGTCGATACCCCGTTCATTCGAGGAAACAACGAACACAGTCCCAACAGTTGGGAGACAAGCATCGACAATCCCGAAAATTTCGAACGACGCTTGAAAGCCACACCGCTCGGTCGATTGCAGCGACCAGAAGATATAGCAAATGCGTTCATGTTTGCCGCAACTGACGATGCGGCAATGATTACCGGATCGATGATCACGGTCGATGGTGGAGCTGGCATGTAGTGGCAGTGCCACATTTTTTGTAGGAGTGTTGTTCCTTGGGCTATCTTTGAATTTGAAGGAATCGGTTTTATGGATGCACTTGACGGCAAATACGGTGTAATAATTGAGCGGAATATCGAGGTCCCCATGAGGGACGGAACGATCCTACGTGCCGATGTGTGGCGACCCGATTTTGACGGTGAATTTCCGGTGCTCATCGAGCGGACACCGTACAACAAAGGAACGTCTTCCGAGTCGAACCTCAAAGCCGGAGAATTTTACGGTTCACACGGCTATGTGACGGTCGTCCAGGATGTACGAGGTCGCTTCGCTTCTGATGGCGAATTTTACCCGTTTAGAGATGACGGAGATGGAGTGAATCAAGACGGCTTCGACACCGTTGAGTGGGTTGCCGAACAGCCATGGTCGAACGGTAAAATTGGTACTATAGGCGGCTCGTACTCTGGCGCAACACAGTATCGAATGTTATCGACTCAGCCACCTCATCTCGTGGCTCAATTTGTCCGTCAATCATCCGCAGATTACTACGACGAATGGGTCTATAGAGGGGGTGCTTTCGAGCATGGGTTCAACGTCATGTGGACCCTTAAACACACGGCAACAAACGCACGAAAACTAGCTCCTGACGGAAGAGAAAATGCAATCTATGAACGCGTGAATGAAGCGTCAAATGAATATCCGAAATGGCTTGAACATTCGCCCATTTCTCCTTTATTGCCAATTGCAGATTTACACGACTGGTTTGGCGAATGGATGGATCATCCGAATCATGATGATTATTGGGAAGAATTCAGCAACGCTCGTTCGCATGACCGTGTCAAAGTGCCTGTTCACCACTTTGGGAGTTGGTTCGACTGCTTCTTGATTGGCACGATCAGAAATTATGAGGGTATGCGCTCGAAGGCAGCGACACCCCAAGCACGAACCGGTCAGCGAATGACTATTGGACCCTGGGTACACAACCCGAGTCCCGGTGACATGCGTGAAGCAGGTGAAGTCGATTTCGGCGAACAGGCAATCGTGGGCTGGTTTGAAACTCGTCTTCGATGGTTTGACCACTGGCTCAAAGGCATCGAAAACGGCGTCGATTCCGACAAGCCCGTGAAACTGTTTGCTATGGGCATCAACAAGTGGCGTGAGTTCGACGATTGGCCACCAATAGGAGCCAAATACACGCCGTTCTATCTTTCTCCGGGTAAATCAGGAACGGTAAATTCTCTCAACGATGGTGTCTTGGCGACAGAGAAACCAGACTTGTTCGGTGAAGTGTTCGATGAATATGACTCAGATCCTGCGAACCCGATCCGGTCATTTGGTGGAGGGCATCTCGGCGATAACAACGGTCCTCGAGATCAACGCGGGTACGAAGACAACGTACTCACCTACACAACAAATGTTCTAGGGGAACCTCTCGATGTGACCGGACCTGTGAAAGCCGTTTTGCATGCTTCATCCTCAGCACTCGACACCGACTGGGTCGTTAGAATCACCGATGTTCATCCGGATGGTACATCGATGTTGGTATGTGACGGCATACTTCGTGCTCGGTTCAAGGATTCTTTCGAGAAGCCAATTGCACTTGTTCCGCACATGCCGATGGAGTTTGTAGTCGATCTATGGGCGACGAGTTACGTGTTCCAGCAAGGGCATCGATTGCGAGTAGCCATTTCCAGCAGCAGCTTCCCTAGATGGGGTCGCAATTGGCAGACAGGTCGAAACAACGCCCATGAGACCAGTGGAATTGTGGCGCATAACCGGGTATTTCGAGATGAAATACGGCCATCTCACGTGATTCTCCCGCTGCTTTAGCTTCTTCGTTAATTTCGTAAAGGAAAGCGCGTAGCGTTAGACTTGCCCCTCGGCGCTGAATCATCGGTATGCGAGCATACGCCTCATGCGCATGTGCGTAGGCGCACAAGTGCTTAGTGCCCAGTCCTCACATGCAGGCACACATGCCTGATTTGCCAATCGTGGCTAATCTCAGGATATGGGAATAGTTCTGAGACGTAATTCTGGTTGCCAATCACTAACTAGGCGCTCCAAAATTCTTCTGTTTGCGATGGTGCTCGCAATAGTTGGGTTCGTCGCGCCAGCTGGCGACGCTAACACAGTGTTCGCATCTCAAATTGGCACATTGAGCGTTAACCCCGCTCACACGGATCTTGCTTCGGAAGTCACCGTGACGGTGTTCGATCCAGATTTGAACGTCACGGTACTGCATGAGTTCGAAGCGACTGATTCGACCAGCAATCTGTACGAATTGCCGATGGGCATACCTGGCGATACGACTGTCTTCAAACTTCAAAACTCATCCATTGGCGATTTTAATGCTGATGGTGAAGTGACTGCCAGTGACTTGCAGCTCAACACAACAAAGGCAATTGTCCAGTGGGTGAACAAGGACTCAGGCACCTTTCAGGTAGTGAACGCGCAAACAGTCGCTTCTGCTGAAAATTTCACGGTTACCTACCGTAGTGAACACAAAGACGGGACTTCAGTCACTCTTCGTAGCCCGTCAGATCCAGTTGGTTTTATACTCAATCTTCTAGAAACGGCCCCCACCTCCCACACTTTTTCTGCGACGTTTAAAACCGGTGTTGCCACTGTCGTTACTGGTGCAATCGACGCGACTTCAAGCACACGTCCTGTCATCAAAGTTGTCGATGGTAATACCGTTACGATCGAGTACGCCGATGCAAGTCCTTTGAAACTTATTAGCGAAGCAGTGGTTGTAGATGCCACAAAACCTTCCGTGTCGATCACATCACCGAGCCATAAAAGCTCATCAAGCAATACGACTGTTTGGGCAAGAGCTGTGGTCACTGACGCTGCTTCTGGTGTAGACCTGAGCCAGATCAAATTTCACGTCGACGTTGATCGGGATACTATTTTCGACGAAGCAGGCGAGATTGTAACCGCTTCAGTCGCCGACTCCATAGCGATAAATCAGGGTTGGAATGCCGCTGTTCTCCTTCCTGCAATCACAACTGACGGACTTGTCAACTGGTACGTAACTGCGACTGACCGGGCATCCAATGTTGGCGTGTCGGATTCTGAATCAACTGCTGGCGAACAGTTTCACAAATACACAGTCGATACTTCACCACCATCGATAGTAGAGGTCGTGCTTGGCGAGGCGTACAACGCCACAACTAAGGTGACGATTGGCAATGTGCTTAACGCCGTTAAGGTCAAGTGGTCGGAACCGGTAAAAGAATCTTTAATCGATGCTTCTCGTTTCATTATCAATGGGCAATCGGCAAAGAGTGCGACGATGGTTGCAGATGTGACAGACACCGTTTGGCTGACCTTTGAAGATATCCCAACATCACCTGAGAGAATCACGATTATGCCTGGCGCTGTGTCCGACATCACTGAATTCCCATCTGAGCTCAAAGAACTCAACCCAATCGACAAACTCGGGCCACGGTTGACCGTATCTACCGATACGGCGATAACGAACGGATTACTTACGATTAGGGTGAATACAGTCGAAACATTGACCGCGGATCCGACAGTGACGATAAATGGAGTTACGTTTGGCTCAGCGCAGCCTGTTGATGTTAACGAATGGACGATCCAGGTAGACGGAAGGACGTTCACCAGCTCAGCAGCGGGTGACGGTGTGAAAAACGTCGAAACTGCCGGATTTGACGCTGCCCTAAATATTGCCCGAGGAGGGGTTGCTGTTGGAGCAACTGGATATCCGACTGGAGCGGTTCAATTCCATCTGGATACGGTCATCAAATCCCCGATTGTCGTTCCGGGCGATCGCGAGACTTCTATCGTAGCGAGACCATTAATTACTGTGAGTTTCGCCGACGAGATCGGTGAATACTCGGGAGATACGCATGCAGGCGTAACGATCATCAATGCCAAACTTGATGGCGTAGATATAACTTCAGGTTTCACCGCCGAATCTGCTTCCACGTGGTCATATCGCCCGGCTGATCTAACGAACACCGAGCATATTCTCGAAGTGCTGGGGCGTGACGATGCAGGTAATACTCATAATCCGATTGTGAGAGTGTTTAACGTTGATGCTCCTACACCGACGCCAACCCCAGAACCTACTCCTACGGTTGAGGTCCCCCCAACGGTTGTACCGTCGAGTACAGCGGAAGCCGCACCTGCTTCTCCTGATCCAACTTCCATTTTAGAGACTGTCGTTCCAGTCGCAGCAACTGTGGAACTAGGTTCGACCGTTGTGCCTGAGCCTGTGGCTACGCCAGAACCAGAGACGGCCGATCCGACGGTAGTTCCGGATGTCAGCACGTCAGTTACTCCTGAGGCTGTGCCGACTGCTACTGATGATTCTAAGACTCCGACCGAAAACAGTACTGAAGAACCGACTGTCATGCCAGACGACACAGCGAGCGATGAGTCTGCGGTTCCGACTACAGCAGCAGAAGATATTGCGGCGACTGTTGCTGTGATGCGTGCAGCCGATGAAGAGTTAAATGATGCAGGGACTGAAGGCGGAGAGATACTTGCACCAGAACCTGCTCTGACCGTGTTCGGGTGTAATGTCCCGACAGGAGAAGCGGAAGCTGCCGGAGCCGTTACGGCTGGAGCCGATTACCTGATCGCCGTTGCTGGACTATTCGGTCTCATAGTTGCTCGAGTTCGCCCAAGACGTCGCCAAGACTCAGAGCAACAGTCCTAATCGATTCGAGGGTGAGGGGCACCACCACGTGGTTGAGCGTTTCTGACGTCGAGTGACCATGCTTGGCGGGCTAGATGTAAGGTCCGCCTGAAAACCAATCATCGGTACCAGTCAATCGCTTTCGAAGTGCTCGAAGCTGTAGAGGCATTTTAGCGTTTGATTCCCACGTTTGATCGACGCCCTCTGACTGAGGCTCACCCTTCACAATTATTTCGATCAAAACCGGCCCGTGGCTGGCGAGTATCCTAGGCAGGGTGGAATCCAGTGACTCAGTATCGTCGAAGCGGTAGGTTGAGGCATAGCCGCACGCTTCAGCGGCTTTGGCATACTGCACACCCGGAGCGGGTACTGGTTGCCCCCCAGTAATGGCGTAGATGCCGTTATTAAAGACGATGTGGTAAAGATTCTTTGGTGCCATTCCCGCGATAGTCGCTAGCGAACCAAAATTCATAAGTAGTGAGCCGTCGGAGTCGAGGCACAGAACCGACCGGTCGGGTTTGCCTAGTGCAAGTCCCAAAGCGACGGACGATGCTTTCGACATGGCGTTTGCGATCCCAATATCGAGATCAGGCTCCTGAGAAACTTGATTCCAATATTTGGTTTGCGTCATGGTAGTGACGGCCACTGCATCACCACGTGAGTCATTGATAATTCGGCAGGCATCTGCATAGGTAATCATTCTTTAATGCCTTTTGATTGATCGCCGGAATCTTCTGTCTTCGCGTATTCAGTGCCGATGGCGACGGCGACCGGTTGGTTGGTCTTCGCTGCACGTTCGAACGCAACTGGAACTCGGTCGAGATCATGATTCGATTCAACTACAAAGTAATCGACTCGCCACATGTGGAGAAAAGGCTCCAGAAATGTTGCTGCCGAATCTGGTGTGTCTCCTTTGCGATTGTGACCGCGGTATCCGATGAACATCACCAAAGGCAGACCAATTCCCAGAGCTAAACCCCTCAGTGCGTCCCCTGCCTCATACAGCCCAGCGTTCTGAATGGATATCACTGGGTTCTGACCCGCAACGAATAAGCCCGCTGCTACGGGAATGGCTTCGCCTTCACGGGAAACCGGAACGATGGTGATCGATGGTTCGGCCATTAGAGCTTCGTACATGTGAGCCGTCTCGGAGTCGGGAAGAGTCACGTAGTGAGAAACGCGATGCTTCACAAGTTGTGCGATCACTTTTTTGGGATGTAAGACGCCATTGATCAAGTCAGTTACCGTTCCCTTTTTGTGAGTGCTTTTGTAGCGTGCTAACAGTCCATTTCGTGTTCAGAATGAGGTTAACTGTCGAACTGCTGTCACGCAACATGAGATGTCTCTGTTAGTCGGATGTGTTTGTTTTGCTTGGACGACGGGTGAATGTCAATAGCACTATCGCAATCAATGCAGCTGCCGTGAAGGTCGGAAACGTTGTCTCGTAGGAACCTGTGTAGTCGAAGATTAATCCCGCACCGATTGCGCCGATTGCTTGCCCGCCGCTTACAAACGGCTCAGTGGCACCCCGAATCGCCCCAAGCGAGCTGCGGCCGAAGTAATGAGCTATTGCGACCGGTGGTACGACTAATAGCCCACCAAGTCCGATACCGAACAGTGCAGCGGCGGTAAACGCCATCGCAGGTGAATTGACGAGCAGGAACAGCAATGCCATTCCCCCGATCCATGCGGCGGTCGCTGAGTAGACAAATTTCACTGGCAGGCGATCGAGCAAGTTCCCCCACATAATGCTGCCGATTGCCGTTCCACCGGCCATCACTGTTAGGGCTGAAGCGGCGATAGATGGACTGATGCCGTGATCACGTAAGAACGCTGCTTGGTGAATATTTACCCCGGTGTGAATGAAAAACACTAGTCCACCTACCATTGCTAATGTCCACATTGCAGGTGTTCTCATTGCCTCTTTTAGAGTCCATTGTTCTTCTTGATCGGCAGCAGTTTTTGCCGACGCGTTTCCAGCATGGAAGTGGGCTGCTTGATCACCGTCGGGTAGTAGGCCAATGTCTTCTGGTTTGTTTACGAACACGAACAACGTAAGTGGTAGAGCGATGACCCAGACTGAAATTCCCATCCAAAACCAAGCCATTCTCCAGTCATCTTCGTTGGCGTTCATAAACAATTGTGCGAACAGTGGGAAGAGCCCCATTCCAAGAGAATGCGACACTCCGAGCATCGATGAGGAACGCCCCCGCATTCGTACGAACCACTGTGCTACAGCTGTCGATGCACCGAGTTGAAGCGGAGCCTGAAACATGAGCCGACCTGCACCAAAAAGCAGATAAAAGCTGATTGGACTGGTGGTCCAACGCAGTGAAAGTGTTACCGCACCGAGTATGAACACTGATGAGCCCATCAAGACTCTAGCCCCGTATCGTTGAAGTATCCAACCCGCGATTGGCGATACGAACATTGAAACCACGCCTGCAGCTGCTGCTGCACCGACGATCAAGGTACGGCTCCATCCGAGGTCTTCGCTCATAGGGAACACGAAAACGGCGATCGTAAGGGTTGCTGCTGCATTTTTGACGAACACTGTCGAACCGGCGGCAAGCACAACCACCCAGCCGTAGAAGAACGGAGTTCTACGGGCGAGAGCTGCCCTAGGATCGGTCGAGGTGCTTGGAGAAGTGTTCATTAATTACAGATATATCGAGATAAATACTAGGAACGCTGGATGCTAGCAGTCGTTCGAGTCTCGATGTTCCTCAGAAATGCTCAGTGCTACTGATAAAGTGGTTGATCGAAGATTCTGGTCAGATGTACCTATCTACTGTGAGATGGTAAATTTCTGACCTGCGACCTTGATTTTTGTAATCACCTGTAAGAGCAGTAAGCGAAATATGTCACCCGATTCAACTTCTTTCGACGCCAAGCGATCATTCGAAACGACCGGCGGTACGGTCAATTATTACTCCCTGTCAGCATTGGAAGATGCTGGTCTTATCGATATTTCTAAGACCCCATATTCCATTAGAGTTCTGATCGAGAATGCCCTTCGTAAGGCAGATGGTGGCCCTGCGACCGACGACCACGTTAAGCTTGTAACCTCGTGGCGACCCGATGCAAAGCCAGTTAGTGAATTTCCGTACATGCCAGGTCGAGTCGTGCTTCAGGACTTCACTGGTGTCCCGGTGGTTGTCGACATTGCTGCAATGCGAGACGCGGTGACTAACGCTGGTGGTGATTCCTCGATCATTAACCCAATTGTTCGTTCGGACATGGTCATCGATCACTCGGTGCAGGTCGATTACTTCTCTAACGCTGGTGCGCTCGCGCTGAATATTGAGCGGGAGTTTGAACGAAATAATGAGCGTTATCAGTTGCTTAAGTGGGCTCAAGGTGCGCTCAGCAATTTGAAAATTATTCCGCCAGGTGCTGGAATCGTTCACCAAGTGAACCTAGAGTTTCTTGCTGAAGCTGTTCTTACTGAAGAGACCAGTGAAGGTCGTAGAGTTGCCTACCCTGACACTTGTGTTGGTACAGATTCTCACACCACGATGGTCAACGGACTCGGAGTTCTCGGCTGGGGCGTAGGTGGAATTGAAGCTGAAGCAGTGATGCTGGGTCAGCCGTACTACATGGTTGTTCCTGAAGTAGTCGGCGTTCGGCTTACTGGAACGTTGCCAGAAGGTTCGACCGCGACCGACCTCGTACTTGCGATTGTTCAAATGCTTCGTGAAGAGGGTGTTGTCGAGAAGTTTGTGGAGTTCTACGGACCCGGTCTTGCTACCCTCCCGCTAGCTGATCGAGCGACGATCGCAAACATGGCACCTGAATATGGCGCAACTTGCGGATTTTTCCCGATTGACGATCACACCCTGAAATATATGCGTGACACCGGTCGGTCGGAATCTATGGTCGAACTTGTCGAGAAGTACGCCAAGGTGAATTCTTTCTTCTATGATCCTGTGAACGAGCCTGAGTACAGCGTCTCACTGAGCTTCGACCTCGCCAACACTATTCCTGCAATGGCGGGCCCTAAGAGGCCTCAGGATCGACTCGCACTTGCTGAAGTCAGTGCGAACTTCAATTCTTCGTTCGCAGATGCTTCGACTGATAAGTACGATGTCGAGGTTGATGGCGCGAAGGGCGCGATCGGCGATGGATCAGTCGTAATCGCAGCTATCACTAGCTGTACGAATACATCGAACCCTTCAGTGATGGTTGGCGCAGGCTTACTGGCACGAAATGCTCGGAGGCGTGGGCTTCGTCGTAAGCCGTGGGTTAAGACGAGCCTTGCTCCCGGATCGACCGTAGTAACTCGATACCTTGAGGCTGCGGGATTAAATGAAGACTTGGATGCACTCGGATTTAATACTGTCGGTTACGGCTGCACTACTTGTATCGGTAACTCCGGTCCGTTGCCCCAAGCTGTTTCGGATGCTGTGAACGATCACGAGTTAACTGTAGCGGCTGTCGTAAGTGGAAACCGGAACTTTGAGGGTCGAGTACACCCGCAGGTGAAAGCGAACTATTTGGCTTCGCCCGTTCTGGTGGTTGCTTATTCACTTGTAGGAAAAGTCGACACCGACCTTGTCCACGAGCCTCTGGGTCAGGACGATCAGGGTGTAGATGTTTACTTGAAGGATATTTGGCCTTCTCAGCAGAACATAGCCGATACAATTGCTGCGTCGCTCACAGCTGATATGTTCAATGAACAGTACGGTCATGTATTCGATGGGTCACAGGAGTGGCAAGATCTACCCGCGCCGACAGGTCTTAACTTCAAATGGGACCGTGAATCGACTTACATTCAAGAGCCGCCTTACTTTGAGAATTTTGGCGATGAGCCTGTGGTTAGATCTGAAGTATTGGGCGCACGGGTACTCGTCGGATTTGGTGATTCGGTGACTACTGATCACATTTCGCCAGCCGGGGCGATTCCGCCGAGCGCCCCCGCTGGTCAGTTCCTTGTTGGTAACGATGTGCCACGGCGAGAATTCAACTCCTACGGATCACGTCGAGGAAACCACAACGTGATGGTTCGAGGTACTTTCGGTAATATCAGGCTTCGAAACAATCTGACTCCTGACATGGAAGGCGACTGGACGATTCATCTGCCGAGTGGCGAGCAAATGCGTATTTTCGAGGCTTCGGAGAAGTATCTTGCTGATGGCGTTCCGCTAATCGTTTTGGCGGGCAAAGAATACGGAACCGGCAGCTCACGAGATTGGGCAGCGAAGGGACCAATGCTGCTTGGTGTGCGAGTTGTTATCGCTGAAAGTCTGGAGCGCATTCACCGGTCCAATCTGATCGGGATGGGCGTTCTTCCTCTTGTGTACACCAATGGTGACACGGCAGATTCATTGGGACTGGATGGAACCGAGTCATATGACATTCCTGGGGTTGGTAACTCGGTTGTGCCTGGCTCGACCGTAACTGTTACCGCTACGTCTGCTGACGGCAAGGTAACCAACTTTGATACTCTCGTGCGAATCGATACGGGTATCGAAAATGAGTATTACCGTAATGGCGGGTTGCTGCCGTATGTGCTTCGACAAATGATGGCTGAAGCCTAGGATTAGGAAATCTCAGTCGAGTAAGAATTGCAGCCTAAAACAGGGAAGTGCTATTTGCCTTCTCTGTTTTCGCGTTCAGCAACAAACTAAGAATTATAGGGCAAATTGACTGTCTCTAGGATGTGCTATCCCAGCGGTCGGATCTGGACGTGATTAATTCCTGGCGTAAGAGGTCTTCGAGAGATTCGAATTGCCACTCAAATCTGGCAGCCCGCAGTTTCTCGGGGAACGCTCGTTGACTGAAAAGCATTATTTCCTCTCCCATCTCACCGAATACGAATTTTATGATCGGAGTGGGCACGTGAAACCATGCGGGTCGTGAAAGAGTTTTCGACATGAGTTTGGTGAATTCTTCATTTCGAACCGGCGCTGGCGCTGTGAAGTTAACTGGCCCAGTTATATCTTCGTTGCCGACTAGGTACGAAAGGCCATTAATTACGTCTGATAAGGAAATCCACGGCCACCACTGACGACCGCTCCCGAGCTTTCCACCGAGTCCAGTCTGAAACGGAATTCGTATTCGTGCGAGTAATCCACCCTGCCTAGAGATAATTAAACCGAACCGGGCGTGTACGACTCTTATTCCCGCTTCTCTGGCGGTATCAGCTGCTGCTTCCCAGCGAACTGCTGTGTCGGATAGGAACCCTTCCCCCGGAGGAGAGTCCTCGGTTACTGGCTCTTCACCCCGATCTCCGTAATAGCCAATGGCAGAGGCAACGATCAAGACTTTTGGTGGGGACTCCAAGCCAGCAAGGGCTTGCGATAGGAGGCGAGTGGATCTAACTCGGCTTTCTCGTATCAAAAGCTTGCGCTCAGCGTTCCAACGTACACCGGCGATCGAGACACCACCGAGATGAATTGCTGCGTCGATTCTACCAAGCAATCTCGAATTAAACGAGCCGTGCTCAGGATCCCATCTGAATTCTCCGATCTTGGCTTCCGGGTTCGGTGTACGCCGGACAAGTTGGACTACCTGATGACCGTCGTAAGTAAGGGTGGTGATTAATGCACTGCCCACCATTCCAGAACCGCCCGACACGAGAATTCTCATCTGGATCCCATTTTCAACTCAATCGTTGCGAAACGTTTACTAGAACATTCTAGTGAATTCTGTGATGTGCCCCGTGGTTGTGTCGCTGTCGTAGTACTGACGTTTCGGTGTTTTTGTTTTACCCAGTTGCTCAGTTGATCGGCTTAGCACGGGGGAGTGTTCCTAGTGTCGGCGATTTTGTTTTGCCTAAGTCGACTCGATATTTCTCGGGTGAATTGCGGAATTGAACATGAGAACTCTGCAATTGATTGTTCTCAGTTTTCCTAATCTGGCTTGCGGAATGGAACGATTCGACGCTGGTAATCAACCGGCACAGTTGTATGAGTAAGTCGAATCTTTGGAGGGGAAATGTCAAAGGTCCTTCGATTCCCAGATAGTGGAAAAAGGCGAATAGTCCGTCGTGTCGTGAGGCGCACTCCTATGGTGCGCTCGGTCGTGCCATCGGGAGTGGTACGTCAGGCGCCTACTCGGATTATGCAACAACCGATAACCCGCCGACGTGTCGAACGTCGGGAAATAGACGGTCCCGGAAAGATAGCCATTTATGCGAGCTTCGAGTTCGACTACGAGCTTCATCAGTGCCTTGATCCGATGGACAGCTTGATGATCGCCGGAACGGTAGAGAACATTCAGTCGATGGTTGCTATGACAGCGATGTCGAAAGCAGACCTTGCCATTATCGAACTCGACTGCGGTGGAGAATTGCAGGGCATAAACGTTGCTCGAGCGATAGCCGCGAACTCACCAGCAACGGGAATCATGATTTACACACCTGCTTTGAATGCTCGGGCCTTCAAAGCACTCTGGGTGTATGGGTCTGAGAAATGGTCGATCGTCACCAGAGCCTCACTTGCGAATCCAGCCCATGTTCGAGCAACCGTGAAATCGGCTGTGCGAGGGCTGACGTGGACCGAACCGGGCGTTCAGCGTCAGTGGTTGGAATTAGGTGATCGACCTCGCAGTGTTGAAGATCGTAGGGTGCTAATGCGCACTGCTGCATAGATTTTTTTCTATTAATGTTCAGAACGAATAACAGCCCTCGGCAAAATGCCGAGGGCTGTTATTCGTTCACAGGCAACGATAGCCCAAACTTAGCTCCGGGCTGCCGCAACCTTATTGAGCATTGCTGGCGGAAGCGGGAAAATCCATCCGCGATTCTGAATGATTGCCTTGGAGAGTTCGGGCGGTATTGCAACGATGATTTCGGGTTCGATTGAGAATCGACCAGTGAATCCGCCGATTGCGCTTCGGGCGTGAACACCGCCATAGTTTTGGTCTTCACCGTCGACCGCAAATTCACCTCTGCCACCACCGAACACTGATTGCCAGCGTTCGGAGAATCCGTTCATTACTGCAGGGCCGCCATTGAAGGCAACGTCGGTCGATACGACCATTCCCAATGCCTTTACGGTGTATATAACATCGTTCAAATCGCCGCCTTCACCACCGCACGTCAAACCCCAGTGCAGACGTTTGATCATCGAACTGGCGATCCATTGAGCAGCTTCCTGACCCTCTTTGATGCGGTCAGGATCATCGTACATCTGACCTGGGCCATACCCGTGTCCTGACAGATATACCAAACCTGATTCGTGGAAAACGATTCCGCTGATACCAGCACCTTTGAGGCTTGTCACATCAACTTCGAACGAACCCAGATCTATGCTGAGATCTTTGATCCGATCATAAACATTGAAATTTCGTCGCAGGTGGTCAGGCACGATAGAGTTATCGTAAAACGATCCCATTCAGTAGCTCCTTTTTGGTTTATTTGCGCTGATTGGCTGTGTTTGGTTTGACTCGAAGGCGATGAGTCGGCTGGGTTTGCTATCGGTCGAACGATTCGGTCAGGTACCTAACGGCCATTGGAAGTGCTTCTTTCGAAAGCACATTCCCTTTCGGTTCATAGACGATCGATATTGGGCCACCAAAATTAGCGTTTTCCAAGATGCGAACTATACATTGGTAATCGAGCCATTTCTCGTCTCCCGCCGTCGCAAAATAAAACTTTGTTCGCACTATAGACGCCTTCGATGCACACATTTCTATCGACTCATATAGCTCCGGTTTGGCGGCGTGGGCAGGTGCGTTGTCAACCGCTGCACCCGGTGACCCTTGAAACTGGCCGGTATCTAGAATGTATGACAGTGCTGGGCTATCAATATGTTCGAGCATCTTTAGTACCTCAGCACCAGTAGACGGTGTGGAGCCGTGATTGTGGTTGTGTAGGAAAACCGTAATTCCGGCTCCTGCGGCATAATCACAGATTGTTTGGAACTTAGCTCGCACTGCGTCGAATGTGAATTCGAGCGTTTGCCCGTCAACCAGACCATTACCCGGCACTCGTATCGCACTGACCCCGAGATTCGGTACTGCGTCGATCAAAGCCTTTGCATGAACAATTTCGTCGGCAATCGATGAAACTGGTTCACTGAATCGGACTGTGAGGCCACAATACCCGAGCTTAACACCCCTGCTTTCGACAGAATGAGCCAACTCCTGTAAGTATTGTGGCTCATAGCTAGTGAGCAGTCGATCCTCGATGTCTATTCCGGCTATGTCGAGTTCGGCGGCCATATCGGCAGCAGCGTGGATACAGTCATCACTGTTTCCGTAGATGTCGTGAAATGAAAGTGCCTGAAGGTAGATTGGATTCAATGCGCTGCTCTCACCGATTACATTTCGTGTTTTGTCAGCATCGAGCGTAGGTAAGCGTTTGCCAATGGAACCGCAGTCGGCTCGTCGAGCTCGTCCTGGCCTTCAAACACAATCGACATCCATCCGTTGTAGCCAACGTTTTTGATAATCGGCATGATGCGTTCATAGTCGAGCCATGCCTCTTTCCCACTTGCGATTCGGTAGATTTTGGCTCGTACGTGAACGGCGCGTGGGGCAGACGTTTCGATTGATCCGTAAAAATTCCACTGCGGGTCTTCCTGACCACGTTCGCCGAACGAAGCCCCAGGTGATCCGCGATATTGACCGGTGTCGAGGATGTGTGAGTAGTAAGGGTTATCAACATCGTCAAGGAGTCGAATTACCTGATCGCCGGTAGCAGGTATGCAGCCGTGATTGTGATTATGGAGACCGACCACGATACCTTTCGATTGCCCGTATTCGGCGACTTCTTTTGTTGAAGCTACCAATCGTGGCCAAGCCTGTTCTTCTGTTTCGCCTTCGGGAAGCCATGAGCCGAACGCTCGGATCATCGGGATGCCCATTTTGGCGGCGACGTCGATCCATTTTTTCATTAGATCAATTTGCTCACGAAGCTCTTGGCCATTTTTGCCGAAGTTATTCGAGACCCCGATGTAGCAAATATGGAGACCGCGCTTGAGGCAGGCCTGCTTCACCTTTTCGAGGTAGTCATCGTCGGTCGACGCAAAGTGAGTGAAGTGAAGATCGACTCCGTCCATCCTATGCTCGGCTGCTTTATCGATAATACCGAGCAGATCGATCTTGCCCGCGTTGAACGTGTCACGGTATGAAAGAGATTGAAGACTGAGCTTGATCATCGAGACTCTTTTCTAACTTGATTGTCGGCATTGTCACCAGAGGTACTGTAACCACTGCAGGCACTTTCGTTTACTGCGCTGTGCCAGACTGGGAATGTACCACTGGCGAAAGGCGAATCAAGGGTTTGAGAACGCGTTTCTTGGCAGTATGGAGCGTAAATCTAAATTGTATTTCAGAGTTCTTTCTGAGTCTGCGGGGATGACGTAAGCTTCTGTAAGTAGTGAAACCTCGAACGCTTATTGATTTTGTACGGTTTCAGGAGCAAGACAACGTGGGACTGGCGATATGAAAAAGATCGATTCACATTTGCATGTTTGGGCAAACGATCCTGAAATTTACCCATATCTAGTGGGGCAGGCTTTTCCATCTGCGCGTGGCGATGCTGAGTTTCTGCTTGACCTAATGGATGGTGCTGATGTGGCAGGCGCACTGATAGTTCAGCCGATTGTTCACGGATTCGATCATTCCTATGTCGACGATGCGTTGGCGCAGTGGCCTGATCGATTCGTTGGCATGTGCTTGGTCGATCCTCAAGTATCAGATCCAGTAGGTATGCTCGACGAGTTGGTTGGGCGCGGCTATCGAGGAGTTCGCTTCAATCCCGCTCTCTGGCGAGAGGGTGAACTGATGAATGGTGATATCGGCAGGGCGTTGTACAAACGAGCTGGTGAACTTGGCATACCAGTCGGGTTCCTAGTTAATCCAGATAACTACGCAGAAATCGAGACGTTGGCAGCTGTGTATCCGGAAACTGATGCAATTATCGATCACTTCGGCCATTGCGTTCCGAATAGAGATGGTTCGACGGTTCCAGCATTCGAGCGGCTTCTTGAAATGGCTAAGTATCCTCAAGTGAATGTGAAGTTTTCGGAATTCCCAAGAGCGTCTAACCAAGAATTCCCTTACGTGGATATGTACGCTTGGATTCATCGATTGATTGCGGCGTACTCTGCAGATCGCCTGATGTGGGGTACCGACTTTCCGTTCATTGTTGAGCAAACCGGATACAGCAAGGGCTGGGAGATTGCAGATCGAATCGAACCGGCGATTGGCCCCGGGCTGTCAGATCAGATCTTGGGTGCTACGTGCGAAAGACTGTTCGGTACATGGGGCGACTAGTAACTGAATTGGCATTTTCTACTTCTCAAAGAGAGGTAGTGAGTAGATGAAATGCGCTATCTCCGTACTTGCTGCATTCGGCTTATAGTTTGCACTCCTCGAATTACATCTAAAAGGAACACTGATGACATCGTCGCCAATCCCATCTTCAGCACCTGACGTCGTGAACCGTATGACGATCGCCGCTAACGATTTTCTGAACTCACTAGATGACCCACAACGACAGATCGCATCTTTCGAATTCGCGGGAGACGAGCGATACAAGTGGGCATACACACCGATCGCGCGGGAAGGGCTTCGACTTCGTGATATGAACGGTGCTCAACGTAAGGCTGCGTTCACGATGATGGAAACTGGGTACAGCGCCAGAGGAGCGTTGACAGCACATCGGATTATGGATCTGGAGACTATTCTCGGTGAATGGGAGAAGATCAGCGACAACATTTCGCAGTGGGAGCGGAATACTGACCGGTACTGGTTCAGTGTTTTCGGAACACCGGGAAGCGTCGATGAGCCGTGGGGGTTTCGGGTCGGTGGTCATCACATCGGCCTAACAGCCAACGTGGTCGACGGCGAACAAGTGGCGATTCTTCCGCTGTTCTTCGGGGCGAACCCTGCTGTAATTCGCCATGCTGGTCGTAAAGACGAGCGAACTCTGGTCGAAGAACAGGACTGGGCCCGGTCACTGCTTATGTCGATGGATGGCGATCAGACCAAACTCGCCGTCGTTGATCCAATTGCACCTGCCGATATTTTGACGACCAACGTACGTTCAGCCGATCCGAACATCGCCCCGAAGGGAATCAGTTTTAAATCCCTAGGCGATTCACAGCGCGGTGAGCTTGTTGCACTTGTAAAACACTACATCACCCGCGCCTCTGATGATCTTGCTGCCAACTACTGGCGCGAAGTGGAATCCTCAGGATTCGATGGCGTTACGTTCGCCTGGGCTGGTCCGTCCGGAGTTGGCGAACCTCATTACTATGCCATCCGACACCCACGATTTTTGATCGAGTACGACAACACTCAGAATGAAGCTAACCATATTCATTCGGTGCTTCGTGACTATGCTCACGACTTTGGTGAAGACTTGCTGGCGGCTCATTACAGGGCATCACACTAACGATCCGTTCAAATTTTACGAGAGGAAATCTTGGTCACTCCATCAACTCACCTAGAAAACGATGAATTCGGTTACTCGTGTTATACGATTGTGATCCCTGCACCTCACGCACTCACTGAACCGCTGCTGGATATAGAACGAGCAGCTGGACAAGAGAGAGCAAAAATTCCCGCGCACATTACGGTGAAGGGTACCTTCTACGGCATTTTGAGTCTTGTTGGGATGATCGACCTAGTTAGCATTGTCGCTGATAGGCATGAGCCTTTCGAAGTGAGTACTGCCGGAATGGAAACCTGGGATTCCGCTCACAGTGTGATCTTGGGATTCCCTGTGAATCCTAAAATTCTGGCCCTGCACGATGACCTAGTCGCTAGTATCGCCCCGTTGAGTAAACCAGCATATATGGATGATCCCTATCGCGTTAATATGAGTGTCGTCAACGAAGTCAAGCCCGAGGGTGTATTGATCGCCAAGACGAAAATCATCGAGATAGATTTTGGTGAACACCTGTGGGTTGAGACCATCGATCTGATGGCTCGTGATGGCGTTGGATGGGGTGGAGTTTGGAAGCGGTTAAAGCAATTCGAGTTGGGATCGGGCTGATGTTAGCTACATCTCAGCGCAGTATGTAGCACTTCAGCGTTTTCCTTCATGATGTCGATGTAGTCGAGGCCAGAAGACACCTGATCCGTGGTGCGGACCTCGAGCGGGTGGAGAGTCAGCAGCGTTGCCCCTGTCTCAGACGCGACGGTCTCAGCCAGTCGGTTGCTGGTGATTGGCTCTTGCAGGATGTGCGAGATTCCCAATTCTTTGATTTTCTCGATCACCTTCGCAATTTGCGAAGGACCCGATTCGAATTCAGGTGAAAGTCCAGCGAGGCCAATCTGTTTGAATCCGTAACGCTCCGCCATATGCCCAAATGCTAGATGAGAGACGACTGCGGTATCGAACTCACAGTTCGATACTTGTTCAGTGATGATCCTATCGAGAGCTAGCAGTTCAACCTCAAGACCACCAGCGTTCCGTAAATATAAGTGCGAACCCTCTGGGTCGACTTCAATGAGAGCAGAAAGTATGCGATCTGCTTGCGATTGTGCTTCAAGTGGGTTGAGCCATGTGTGTGTGTCGAAATCAGAGTCATGGGTGACTTGCCCTCCGTGGTCTTCTCCATTTGACTCAAGATTGATCGTTTGAACTATGACGGTCGCCAAATCACCATCTGACACCGACGCAGTGGCTGCATTTAGAGCCCATGATTCGAACGCCGGATGGTTAAAGATGAAAATGTTGGAATTTGAGATCGCCCGAACATCCGATGGGGCTGGCTCGAAATCATGTGCCTCAACACCAGGCTTGATCAATTGTGTGATGGTGACTCGATTGCCGCCGATCCTTTCCGTAAGGAACGTCAGCGGGTAGGTAGTCGTGATCGCAATTACCTTGCCACCGTCTGGCTCCTCTAATTCCCGATCACAAGCCGCTGAGAAAACTGCCAAAAGGACCATCATTAGAACGAATATTGCGCCCGATTTAATCTTTGTTTCTTTGAGACTAAGTATCAATACTGTGTCCGATTCGCAAAAGTTTAATTAGAAATACAAAACCGAATTGGAACGGAGTGGCTATATGATTTTCCAGCGAGGAACAGTGCCGCCTTCAGGTCCGCGGGTCGACACATAAAGCACTCGGTTGTTGGCGATTGATTCAGATGGAACCTGTTCCACCGATTCGCCTCCAGACCAGTGACCCCATGCTGAGCCACAGTTGGTGCAAATTTCAGATTCGTACGGGCTGCCCGTTGTGTGGCAGCTTGCACAGAAGGTTGTTAACCCCGCATCGAGAGCTGCCAGATTTGGAGCGGTGTCTGCTCCACAGGCGGGGCAGCTCGGTGCAGATGATGGCAGGAACCGAGGCGTTAGAACCTTGGCGCACACTTTGCAGGTGAATGTAGGTCTTGCTTCGGAAGTCATTCTTACTCTTAATTCGATTCGGGTTCGGCCTAGCTGAATTGGATATGCAGACTACGTACTGAGGATGCCAGTTATTTCGCCATCGTCTGTGAGATCAATATCCCACGCGTTCGGCTTCGAGGGAAGCCCCGGAAGGGTAATGATATCCCCAGCAAGTGTAACAATCTGACGGGCACCGGCAAGAATACGTAGTTCCCTGATGGGCAATGTGTGCCCGGTGGGCGCACCCTTCAACGTCGGATCCGCTGAGATCGATAGGTGTGTTTTTGCGATGCACACTGGGAAATTCCATCCATTTGCGGCGAATCGACGCGCTGTAGTCCTCGTCATTGGTCCCCACCGTACGTCGCCGGCGAGATACAGCGACTTTGCCATACTTTCGACCTTGTCGAAGTAATCGTCATCGTCTTCGTACAACAGCTTTACGTTAGATGGCTGATCGGCTGCCTTGACAACAATCTTGGCAAGATCGGTCATACCATCTCCTCCCTCGACGAAACCCTTAGCTTCCTCGACTCCGACGGCTCCTGCCGCAAGCGCAACTTCTTTAGCGACGGAGATTTCTTCTGGGGAGTCAGTAGGGAAGCGATTGATCGCTACGACGGCAGGTAGACCGTACATGCGGACGATTCGTAAGGCATTTTTCAAATTTTCAGCGCCACGACGAACAGCATCGGGATCGGAAGTCGCCATGTCCTTCAGCGCAACACCACCGTGCCATTTGAGTCCGCGGATTGTTGCGACAACCACGGCGGCCGATGGCTTTGGCCCGCCTTGACGAACTTTGATATCCATAAATTTCTCAAAGCCGAGATCGGCTCCGAATCCAGCCTCAGTTATAACGTAATCGCCGCAATTGACCGCCAGTTTGTCGGCGATAATTGATGAGCAACCGTGAGCGATATTGCCGAACGGACCCATGTGAACAATCGCCGGTTGACCTTCTGCTGTTTGTGCAAGGTTTGGCTTTATGGCATCTCTCAGGAGGGCCATGATCGAGCCAATGCCTTTGATATCTCGGGCTGTGACAGGTGTGATACCGTCTTTTTTCCAACCAACTACGATGTCACCGATGCGGTCTCGTAAATCTTTGTAGGAGTCGGCTAGCGCACAAATTGCCATAATTTCTGACGCCGCATTGATGTCGAATCCGGCTTCACGGACTGGACCGTTCAGTTTCCCGCCAGCACCGGTCATGATAGTGCGGAGTGCTCGATCCTCAGCGTCAGTCACGCGTCGCCAAGTGATACCTGTAGCATCGAAGTCTGTGATGGCATTTCGATAAACCGCATTGTCGACCATCGCAGCCAGTAGATTGTGTGCAGATTCAATGGCGTGAAAGTCGCCTGTGAAATGAAGGTTGATATCAACAGCAGGTTGTACTGTCGATTTTCCACCACCTGTACCGCCACCTTTGTGTCCGAAAACTGGGCCAAGGGAGGGCTGTCTTAAGGTCAATATTGGCTTCTTGCCAATCTTGGCAAGACCTTGAGTCAATCCCACTGCGATGGTCGATTTACCTTCACCAGCCGGAGTGGGCGTGATGGCTGTAACCACGATCAACTTTGCCTTTGTGGCGGCATCAGGAAAGGCATTTAGGGGAATCTTGGCTTTATCGTGACCGTAAGGCTCTAGAAGGGATGGATCGATACCCATATCGGTCGCGAGGTCAGCAATTAATCGCATGTAAGAAACTTTGGGACTATTTAGTCTGGATTTTTTTAATTGTGAGTCAAGAGGGATTGAAATCTACCCAAACCACATAATTCTACTTGCTGAACACATATCTAGCTTACTTCGAAGGAAGTAGCCAATCTGCAGGACTGTTGGCAATCAGCCATTTGATTCGCTTTATGCTGGTGATGAACATCAAGGCAGCAACGATCGCCACCAAAATCGCCCCGATTATTGTCCACACAAGTAAAGCAGAGATTATAGCGACTAGTGCAAGTAGTACCTCGATGAAGAAGCGAACCCTGCCAGGTACTGCAACTACGATATGGCGTTTGTCTCCTACGGTCGAAAATACGCTAGGAAGTGCGAGGAGGACCGCTAAAACAGGGATTGTGACGAACCAAGTGCCAGAGATATCGGCGGCGGCCCATGGCCCTGCGATCCAAGCGATAATTTCGATCGCAAATCTTGATGATGCAGATAAGATCGTGTCGAGTGGATTATCGAAATTCTTTGAGACGTCTTCGTTGCTCATGGAAATGAAGCTATCAGGAGTTTGTTGTTGGGTTCAAGAAATTCAGGAACGGCTAGATGCATCTAGTTATACGGTTTTGAATTTACGTCCGATGGTTAGGAACATGAATCCGATGGTTCCGAGAACTCTGACGATGTCCCAGTGGATAACTCGTCCGATGGTGAGGTTGACGCCGACCGCTACGGTTAGCACGGTTGCAATCGCAATTGCCGAGAAAATTAGAGCTGCGATCCAAGTGCGATCTCGACCGGTGTAACTTGAATTTCGAGTGGACTTGCCTGTTATCTTCGATTGTGCCTTTGTCAGTTTTGTTTCTCCGTCGCAATTGAGGATACCCGTGCTTTGTATTCACACCAGATAGATAAAAGACGCTACTGAGGTAAGGTGACGGAGTGACGGCTCGCAGTTCTACGGTATCGTCTTGATTCTTTTCATGCGTGTCACTCGGGGGAAGATGCGAGGCTTATCGATGCGCTGTGTTTGGCTACCGAGCTTGGCTGGGTGTGGCCGGTTTGGTAGCGAATAGGATCGTGGTGGCGGCAACCACGCAGAAAGCCGCGAGTGCAAACAGGGAAGTTTCATAAGTGCCCGTATTGTCGTAAACACGCCCGACAATATATGGAGTCGCCATCATTCCCATTGCCATCGGGAACGCCGACATGCCGAGGATCACCCCGAAGTGCTTCCGTCCGAAATAGTCGCCTCGCATTGCGTGAAGCATAGGGGTTCTACCACCGAAACCCAATCCCCACAACAGAGCGAATGCTAATGCACCCCAGAAGTTACCTGCCAGTGCGAGCAAGACCATCGCTACCCCTTGAAGCAGAATGAGCACCGGTAAAACAGCACGTTTGCTCACACGGTCTCCGGCAAATCCTCCGAGCATCTGGAATGCAAACGCCGATAGTGCCATGATCGGCAGGATTGTCGCGGCTGTCGCATCGGATAGGTTGACTCCGTTGGGTTCCGTTAATTGGAAGAAGATATGAGAAGACACCGCGCCGACTGAGAGGTTGGTGAGCGTGTGAGTGATCGATATAGACCAGAATGCTCGAGTGTGTAGCGCTTCTTTTGGTGTGAAATCGTGTTGAGCTGTAGGTCTAGGTTTTGTGTCTTCAGGTTTTGAAACCTGATCCATTAGTTCGTTGTATTCTGGTGCTTTTTTTCCGGCGATGTAGGCAAGTGGTGGCCCTGCTAGCAGCGTAATCAGACCGATCACGAATGTTGTGTCACGCCATCCGTGATTATTGATACCCCAGACAATTGCAGGGACGAACACTCCGCCGAGGCTTGAGCCGCCGATAACTACTGCCATCGCTGTCGCACGTTTGTGCGGCATCCATGCGTTCACAGCTGCCATTGAAGGTACGAACCCACCGATAGAGAAGCCGAGCGAGATTATGAAGTAGGCTGCGTAATACTGAACAGGCCCTTGTAATCGAGAGTAGAAAATCAGGCCGGCACCCCCGAGCGTGAATCCGGCAACGACCATTCTCCCTGTGCCGAATTTGTCGGTTAGCCATCCCTCCAGCGGTCCGAGCATCGCTCCACCGAAACGACCGAATGAGGCAACGCCTGCGACGACCGCACGCGACCAACCAAACTCATCTTCGATTGCACGGAATAGTGTGCTCGCTGCCTGGAATGTTGGTCCAGAGCTCACGAGCATGTTCATCGCGCCGGCGAGCGACACCCACCATCCATAAAAAACTCGCCCAGTTCTGGATTTCGAGTTAGACGGTTTTTCGATGGTCATTGATGAGGACGGTGCGCGGTTTATTAGCTTGGTAGAACGAACAGCAAGAAGAGATTACGACCATTCGCCCTGATGTGCATCGTCAAATCAGTTCAGGTGCCGACCAAATTATGATTCTCGGATATACCCAACTTGGTGCAACGAGCGTAATCTGTCGCCCTGAAGATTGCCAGAATACGGTACGCATTGACGATAGGACTCGCATGAAAATCACTGAGATCAAAACCACAATACTGCACGACCCAGACGGGTTTGTGATCCAAGATGCAACCATCCCCCCGATTGATCCGAGTGCAACAGGTCGTAGCCAGCTGTTTGTTCACATCCTCACCGACGAAGGTACGATCGGACTTGGTATCGCACCGGGTCAGCGGGCGATTCAGGCGGTTATTCATGACAGTTTGAGCGGGGTGTTGATTGGGCAAGACCCGTTCATGATCGAGAAGCTCTGGCAGGACATGTACTGGCGAGTACGTGGCTTTGGGCGAAAGGGTCTGGCATTTCAGGCGATCGCCGCGATCGATATTGCCCTATGGGATCTCAAAGGAAAGGTTCTGAATCAGCCGATCTATCGGTTGTTGGGTCCTGCACACGAAAGTGTTCCGATTTATGGATCAGGCGGCTGGACTAACTATTCAGCAGATGAACTTGTTGCTGAACAGGTGTCTTATGTAGAACGCGGAATCCCGCGAGTGAAGATGAAAGTTGCAAAAGACTTCGGTCAGTCTGAGCGTGAAGACATCGAACGACTCTCGGCAGTTCGGGATGCGGTTGGCGATGATGTTGAGATTTATGTCGATGCCAACAACGGCTACTACGCCAAGCAAGCGATAAAGATGTCGAAGATCTTTGAGCAGTTTGACGTTGCATGGTTTGAGGAACCTGTGTTGGCTGACGATATTCCGGGATTAGCTCAGGTTTCTCAGGCGACGACAATTCCGGTCGCGACGGGCGAGCACGAGTACACGAAGTACGGTTTCAGAGACCTGTTGGTCGCAGGTGCTGTAGATATCGTTCAACCGGACGTTCATCGAGTTACTGGAATCACGGAATGGATGAAGGTCGCTGCGATGGCCGACGCGTTCAACTTACCTGTCGCTCCTCACGCTGTGTCTCTCGTTCACTTGCACTGTGCGATGGCGACACCAAATTTGAAGGTTGTTGAGGTGTTGGGTGCGGAAGAGCAGAGTAATGGCGTTTGGTGGGCCGAAGTGCCACCTTATGGGGATGACGGTACGTGGAAGCCGTTTGCGGATCGCCCAGGATTGGGGTTGGAAATCAACCCATACGCTTTGAAGAATAACGTGATCGATTAGCTATCGTTCAACCGGATTAATAAGGAAATCAAAATGCCATCAGGCAAGCGTCTTGAAGGAAAAACCGCAATAGTAACGGGCGGAGCGTCGGGCATTGGTGAGGCCACTTCACGTTTGTTCATACAAGAAGGTGCAAGGGTCGTTATCGCCGATATCGATGACAATAAAGGCAACACACTAGAAGCTGAACTGAACCAGAACGGAGAGGTAGCGCGCTTTCACAACTTCGATGTCACTCAGGAGAGTCGATGGATCGAGGTTGTCGATGAGATGATGACCAAGTGGGGCCGACTCGACATTGTGGTGAACAATGCTGGAATGTCGGGCGCAATGGGTAGGGCGATGGTCGAGGACACGATCGTGGAGAACTGGAACACGGTTTTCGCAGTGAACTCGACAGCGGTCATGCTTGGCACTAAGACAGCAATTCCCGCCATGAGGAAAAACGGTGGCGGATCGGTCGTGAACGTTTCGTCGATATTCGGAATTGTGGGCTCGCCCGCAGGCGCCGCGTATCACGCTTCAAAAGGTGCTGTGCGTACGTTTAGTAAGGCAGCTGCTGTTCAGTACGCTTCTGACAATATTCGAGTTAACTCTGTTCACCCCGGATTTACAGATACACCTATGACTCTCGATATTCATTCCCAGAAGGAGATTCGTGATGCCCGTTTGGCGATGACGCCTATGAGCAGACTCGGTCTGCCAATCGATATTGCCTACGGAATTCTCTACTTAGCGTCAGACGAAGCAGCATGGGTAACCGGAGCAGAATTGGTGATCGACGGCGGTGAAATCGCTTGGTGAGTGCTCTGTGAGGCCAGTTCCGTGGCTGTCGGTTGAACTTGCGGATTCAATTTACATCTTGCTGCCAAGATCATGCTGAATTTGACTGAGAGCCCGGAAATTGTGACGGAATTACTGCACGCAAAAGAAACCAGTGTACGAATTAACTAGGCACTGCATGCTCGACTTTTAATCACAAAAGCCTCCTGGAGTGGACAGGAGGCTTTTGCGTGTTTGAGAGGTCTATTTCGACTGTAGCTAGAACTAGTCCTTGATAAGACAGGGGAGATGCCTACCGCATCATTCCGATAGCGCCAATCATTGAACCGTCGCCTTCACCGGCTTTCGAACCCTCTTTTAGTCGCCCTGTGTCAGAGAGATAAGCAAGTACCGCCTGAACTCGCGCATGGGCTTTTGGTTGGGGTTGTAGGCGCATCTTCGAGAAGATCGAACCTATGTGTCGTTCAACTGTTCGGGGCTGGATGAACAGTTCTTCAGCAATCGCTGCGTTAGATAGGCCTCGAGCCATACAATCAAGAACTTCACGTTCTCGCTCTGTCAGTTCTGAGAGGAACTGGCTTTCTCGGCTGTTTTGAGTGCCTGCGAGTTTCGCTACTATCTCGCTTGCGAGGTAAGTCTTGCCTTCAGCGACATCCTTCACTGCCTGAACAAGGTCAGACAGGCTTTGGAGCGATTGCTTGAGCAAGTATGCCTTGCCGCGAACGTTGCCTTTCAGGAATTCTCTAACGAATTCGTCGTCGTCGAACGCCGAAAGCAGAACGATCGCCATATCAGGATGCTTTTCCCGTATTATTCGGGCTGCGTCCACACCGTTCAAGCGTGGCATTCGACCGTCCATGATTACCACGTTCGGGCCAAGCGTGTCAGCGAGCACCAGCGCTTCCTGACCATCACCGGCGAACCCGACAATTTCGATATCAGGGTCAGTGTTTAGCAACATACCGTATGCCTGACGCATAATCTCGTGATCATCAACCATCAAGACTTTGATGTTCTTCTTTGCTACAGAATCCGTAGTCACAGCGGCCTCCTCAGGCACTAAGTTTGCGAATAATCGCTATCAATCAGTTTTCTCTCAAAAAATTAACCGGAACTCGCCGGCGGCAAAGTCGCGACGACCCTCCATCCCGTGAGTTCGTTTGATCCACCAGTCTGAGATATGACTGGAGTTGGAGTGGCATCAGCAATGCTGCCACCCATCCCTTTGAATGAGCCCCGAACGAATTTGGGAATTTCCCATTGACTCGTGGGCACTTCGTTCCACGGCTCGGTAGTCAGTTCTATTGCTACTGAACCGTTATCGGTAATAGAAACCTGCCACACGACGAGCCCCCCGCCTGAAATTGACTTGGGCGAGGACAGGATAAGCTCTACAAAAATTTGCTGGCAAAGAACTGAATCTGTATGAGATATTGCTTCGCTGAGTCCTAAAGGATCTTCTCGTCGGGCTACGTCGATCTGTGCAACTTTCACCGCAGGAGCAGTGAGGTGCTGAACAGTTTTCAGCACATCGACGATGTTTATATTTTCGGTAGTACCAGGTTCTGCTTTTGCGAAGCTCCAGATGCCTCGAGAGAGGTCACGTGCTCGTAAGCTTGCCGATTCAATCATCTCGAGATAACCGCGGACCTTGCTTGTGTTGGCCTGACTCAGTTCTGGTGTGTCATCTGAGTCGATGACTTCTTTGGCCAGTTCAGCAAAACCCATTGCAATACCGATTGGACCGTTGAGTTCATGTGCTAATCCGGAAGAAATGCGACCTATAAGTTCGAACTTATGGGCTGCTGCTGAGGAAAGTACTGCTTGTCTGTTCTCTGAACTCAATGCTCTAATACCTAGCCCTTCGTCTGCTTTTGAACGCCGAGAACTTCGAGCACCTGCCGCACTTGTTTCACGCGAACCGGCTTGCGAATAAGAGTGATCGGGCCATGGTTCATCGCTTCATTGATCAGATTAGTGTCACCAGCTCCGGTTACGAGTACTACTGGTATTTTTCGATCTAGAAGTTCAACCGCCTTGAGTAGATCCACGCCGGAACCGCCGGGCATGAGGAGGTCGAGGAATATTGCTTGGAAGGAAGAAGACTCAAGTTTTGCAATTCCTTCGGCTGCCGAAGATGCACTTGCTACGGTTATATCTTCGCCTTCGAGTATTGCGGTTAGGAGATTAACCACCTGTGGATCGTCATCAACCAGCAATACTTGGGGGTTGTCATCACTCGATTTGGGTGAGTTAGCGAAAGTTCCCAGACCGTGAGCAGATCGAACCAAACCACGCTGTTCTAATAGATCGATTGCTGAACGTAGAGTTGTAAGAGAAACGCCGTATTGCTTGGCCATATGGTGCTGGCTTGGTAGTCGGTCACCAGCACGGACATCACCAGATTCGATCTGTCGTTGCAGATCATCTGCGATAGATACGTATCGCAGTCCGGGGCTATTCGTTTCTATGCGTGAAACCATTCGATATACAACTCGGGCCGGTCGGGTGTAGGTGAAATATCAGCGACATGCTGGTGATTCACCGTCCTTCGTGCATAGGTCTTTCGGAAGACCGATACACCAGAAGTTACCATGACTCGACACCCAGTCAACTGGGGGATAGCACACATCTTGTGAGCCCACACCCAAACTTGACCGAGGTTTGTACAGAATTGAGCCCCGGACACCTTACGCGTGTGCAACCAACGGTCTGCCCACGAATTGATCAGTGTCAGCCGACAGGCTGCCATCACTTGGTCTCTGTGACACCCCCAAAAGTTCGAGCAATGTGGGTGCGATGTCGAACAGCCTTGCTTGGAAAACAGGTATGCCAACTGTCGCCTCTACTCCATCAGGGCGGATGATCGTTGTGAGCACGTCGTTGATGGAGTGTGCGGAAGTGTCGTCTTCGATATTGCCATGATCGGATGTTATGACCATATATCTACCATAATCTTTCGCAGCACTCGACATTTCTACCAGTGCATCGGCAGCAGCTCGGTAGGCAACTTTGGCTTCTTCATAGCGGGTTGGGAGTAGATGTCCGATCATATCGGTCGCCGCTATATTGCAACATATGAGACGCGACGTGTTTGATGAAATCGCATTTCGCACGTTCGCTGTCACTTCTTTCGCTCTCATGCCGGGGTGAAGATAGAAATCAGTGTCGGACTTCACACCGTCTTCTTCGCTGTGAGAAGGGGTTATGAACCGCGCTTCATTGGCATCGTCGACCGATTCTTCTCGCCGTCCTCGAAAGAAATAGCCCATGTGTGACGATTTCACACTCTCGGCAATAAGAGTGTATTCGTCCGCACCGATCGTATCGGGCCATTTTGCAAGAAAATTTGTAGCATGTGGTTTGGTGTGGAAAGCCACACTCACTCCGTACTTGGATTCGAATATTGGGTGGTATTCCGCGATAGCGCAGATGTCGAGATCAAGCTTATGGTCGATCCATGCACCGTCCCATTTACGTCCTCGGGATTCACCTTCGGATTCGAGGAATTCGCGCGCTCCCGCGAGCGAACCGATTTTTGAGCGCTGCCGGTCTGATCTGAAATTCAGATCAATAAACGCGTCTCCCACAGAAATGACTGGCACGGTTCCGTCGGCGCGTAGAATCGCAATCGAAGGCGCATCTTGGTCGGTTTTGCCAGACGTGTGGGAAGCCGCAATGATTGACCGTACATCATTGTATGTCGTCGCCTGTTTACCGATTTTGCCTGTGAGTAGATCGAAATCGGCTTTAGCGGCCGCTTCGCGGTAGTCCCGATCCATAGCTGTCGAGCGCCCAACGACCCACGCCAGCGACGATTCGGCGTTGTAACTGCCAAGCAGTGCTTGAAGTTTGCCAACGAAGTCACCGGAGCCGTACTGAGCGATGATTGAACTGTGAGCCGCCGAATCACGTCCATCAAGAATCGCCTGCATTTGGACTTTGTCGGGAGAGACGTGGTGTCGTTCAAATATCAGTTCCAGAAATGCTTCGAGGTGGTTCCAAGCGCTATGGACTCGTCCATCGTTGCCACCTACTCCTGAGAGCAAAAAGCAGAAATTGATCGTGGCGGCTCGTTCCTTCGCTTTGGCGATTGTCGAATTGAGGGCACAATTCTCAAAAAAATCGCCAGTTTTGATAGCGTTTGTGATTTCAAGAGGAAGTTGAGGAGCGAGCTGCATATTGCCGATCTGCTGGTGTCCAGTTTCTGAGTTGCCTTGCACTGGTGGTTTAAGGTCTTCAAATCCTGCCCAGATCCCCGCCGCACTCGTTGGTATGGACAGATTTTTGTTCCGTAAATCCCAGAGATTGCGCGCCCCTGAAGCCCAAGGAACGTAGCGCTTTTGATCGGCCATAATTTCGACGTGTGTGTCGATACGCTCGATCAGTTCGGCATTCAGGAAATCACGGCAGGTCTGTAGATCGTGAACCCACGCAATGGCTTCGCTGGTAGGTGTATCGGATTCGAGCGACTCAACACGCACCGGATACAAAAGATTTTTTGCCCAGACGGAGTCGTGCCCGCGGTGTTTAGCAGCCGATTCGATCCGCGCTCGATCGGTTTGATCGAGCTGTGCCCAAGCGGCTTCGATCACGTCCTTCGAGCGACTTCGGTTGAATCCGAGTCCGTCAGCTACGGCCAGAACTGCTTTCTGCTTAGTATTCGCCAAAACTCCTACGTTTCCTTTTCTTTTCGTTCAATTAATGATTCAGAACTAGTCAGCGACAGCGACCCAAGCGATCTTTAAATCTCCAATATCTGCGTTACTAATCCCTTGAGAATCTAGCCAACCAGCTGGCAGTTCGAGTGCCCATATCCATTCACCGGATGGTAAATAGTCAACTGCCTCAGTCTCACACTTGACTTGCCAATCGTCATCACTTAAACCGTCCCGTAGGCAGGGAGTCATAGTGATTTTATCGACGACTTGGTGAGAACGGTTGATGTGAAGAATGTCGATCGATACGTAGGTGTTGTACATCCAAAAACCACTGTTACGTGGCGCTGGATAATAGAAAAACATTCCTGATCCTGCAGGAATAGATTCGCGACACATGAGTCCCTGCATCCGCTCGTTTGGTTCGTCTGCGACCTCGGGGAAGACAGTAATGTCGAGATCACCGAGCGAAATGGTTACTTCAGCCAAGCCGAGGTGCCCGTATTGCAGATCAACGCAATCGTCCGATTCGATAAATGCTCCTAGCCAAGGTGGGGTAATCGTTTCAGGAACAAAAGGCTCGGGTTCGTCGGTTGATCGTGCAGTGATGAGCGCGATACTTGCCACCGTCACGAAGATAAGAAATGTTGTGTTCAGTTTGAGATTAGGAATTTTCACGACTCGATGGTATCTGACGGATCAGGTGGTTCAAGCGAACATTCCAATTGCTATGTTGATCGGAAATCGACTGCGACTCAACTATGAGATCTGAACAACACCCAACAGTTGCTACTCAAGAGTCCACAACCAAGGTGAGTCCGTTCGCTGCATTCGGTATTCGGAGTTTTCGATTCCAATGGTCAGCTGACGCTATGACCACCTGGGGATCGGAGATGGAAACTCTGATTCTCGGCTGGTACATTCTCGTCGCTACAGATTCACCGTTCTTAGTCGGTTTGTTGGGTGCACTTCGCTTCTCAGGAACACTGACCGCACCGATCGTTGGTGTGATTGCCGATCGGATGAGTCGCAAGGTGATGTTGATCGTGCTGCGTGCCGGTTCCGGTGTATCGGCACTCGCGCTGTTGATCCTTGCTGCAACAGATTTGATTCAGCCATGGCATGTATTCGTGATCGCCAGTGTTAGTGGAATGTTGCGACCTGCCGACAACGTTCTAAGGCAGTCCCTTATCGCCGACACGGTGCCTCGAAATCTGCTTATGAACGCGTCTGGGCTTGCGAGGACAACCCAGGACACCGCAAGAATCATTGGTGCGCTCTTAGGAGCGACGTTGCTGTCGCGACTTGGTCTGGGATGGGCATATGTCGGGGTCACAATGTTCTATGCATTTAGCGTGCTGTTTGTACTTGGAATCAACGCTATTCGATCAAGCGTTATTACCAAGCGCGCCAACCCTCTCACTGAGATGAAACAGGGTCTGAGATACATGGTTGAGTCTTCAGTGATTCAGCCGATCATGTTTCTTGCATTTTTAGTAAACGCGACGGCATTCCCGCTCACGAATGGTCTACTACCCGTGGTAGCGCGTGATGTTTACGGGCATGACGAAAACGGACTCGCCAAAATGGTCGCAGTATTCGCAATTGGCGCTTTGGTCGGCTCACTAACCATGGCAGCGGTTGTGAATTCACGTCGGCCAGAACGATTCATGATGGTCACGATGGTCATCTGGTACTTACTGCTTATATTGTTCGCTCAGACGGATTCCGACGCTATTGGTTTGCCATTGCTTGCGCTAATCGGAGCGTCGATTAGTTTCTGCATGGTCTCGATGTCAGTAGTGCTTATGACTTTCACGAAATTTGAGATGCGCGGCCGAGTTATGGGCATCCGAATGCTTGCCGTATACGGCTTGCCGATGGGGCTGGTAATTGGCGGGTGGCTTATCGAGCAATATGGTGTGCCTGCGACTATCACCGGTTACGCCATTGGCGGTCTGATAGCCGTGGTGCTGTCGGTACTGAAGTGGCCTAAATTGGTCACTGGATTTTCGGCTACGGAGCGTGGGGAATAGCGAGGCGGTCGCTACTGCATGTGACCCCATACGTCAGATATTTTTGACGGTCGTTGGCTGCTGCGGCTGCGCATTTTTTCTAAGTTGTAATCGAGTCCCAGTCCGGGTCAGTCCGGGATTCGGATAAAGCCGTCTTCAACTTCGTACGGTGTATCGAGAATTGAGTCATTGTCTCGAATTCCGACCGTCTCGATGTTGTATTCCTGAGCGTAAGGGAAGTTGTTGCTGGGTGCGAGTAAGTGAGCGTGGGCAGCGGCCGAGCCATACGGCTGGGTATTATGAGTGGTCATAGTCGCACCGTGAGCAGTTAGCACTGCTTCGATACGCAGAAATTCGGTGATTCCGCCGACTTTCACAACATCAGCTTGGACAATATCGGGTCGACCATCACGAATGAGCGTGAGGTGCTCCCAGCGAGTGAATGAGTTTTCGCCAGATGCGATCGGAATGTCTAGAGCATCGGTAACTTCAGCCATGCCGACGTAGTTTCTGATGTGTACAGGTTCTTCGAAATGGAACACGCCGAAGTCCTCCAACTGATGCCCGATCTCGATGGCATGATGCACTGAGTAGGCACTGTTTACGTCGACCATCACGTCAACTTCGTATCCGACTTCTTCACGAATTGCTTTTACAGTTTTGATCGTGGTGTCATCTGGATCGTCGATTTTACCGGGGACGGCGGAGTGCATTTTGTAGCCCGAGTAACCTTGATCCCTAAAGCGAGCGACGCGTTTGGCTTCGTCTTTAGGAGCGAGATCGCGGGCAAGCGAACTGACGTAGACCTTGATCTTATCTCGTCGTTTACCACCAATCAGATTGTAGATAGGAATACCGAGGGCTTTACCCTTGATATCCCACAAAGCTAGATCTATGCCAGAAGCAGTAGTGAGTAGGGCTCCTTGAGGCCCTGCGACCGCACCCGCTTTAAACATGTTGTCCCCTCTTCAGAGTCGAATGGGGATTTGCCAATTACGAGCGGAGCGAACACCGTTTCGATCGCGGTCTTCGAAGCGTAAGGGGCGCGCCGAAAACACTCGCCGAAACCTGTAATGCCTTGATCTGTATGAAGGATTACGTACGGGTACTCTTCATCAAGTACCAAGCATTCGACGCTAGTTATCTTCATCGGGGATTAGTTCTTCCTTGTGGCTGCTTCGTGTTCCGTCGCCAACGAGTGATCGTAGATTTCGCGGAATCGCAAATGTCGTACTTTCCTCCCCAGGACCAACGCGGAATACATTTTCTGGTGAGATCGCTTCGATAACAGCCTTAACCTGTTTTTCTGGTGTTGAAGCACCTGAAGTGATGCCGACCTTTTCGACACCTACGAGCCATGATCGATCGAGCTCTTCGGGTCCGTTGATCAAATATGCTGCGACACCCTTCTTGATCGCTACATCTTTCAGCCGATTGCAGTTCGAACTGTTCTGGGCTCCGATTACGAGCACCAGTTCAGTCAAATCAGCAAGTTCGGAAGCAGCTTCTTGACGATTTGTTGTGGCGTAGCAGATGTCATCTCGAACAATGGCATTGGGATGGTTTTTTTTGATTTTCGAAACCGCAAGTGCCGTGTCATGGATCGAAAGGGTAGTTTGAGTCAAAACGGCAACCTCGGTATCTTTGTCCCAGTGTGGCAATTCCCAGTCTTGCCGCTCGTCAATCAATGTCATCTCAGCTTGACCCGTTGTTCCGATCACTTCTTGATGTCCAATATGCCCGACAAGAACTATCTTCTTTCCTTCTTTGGTGTATTTCTTCGCCTCGTTGTGAACACGAGTGACGAGCGGGCAGGTGGCATCTAGAACGATTAGATGTCGTACTTTTGCCTTGGCATAGTCCGAGGGTGGCGAACCATGCGCCGAGAACACCACAACTGCACCTTCTGGAACTTCCTCAACGTCCTCTACCGTGATTGCTCCCTTAGCTTCGACATCAGCGACAACTTTTGGATTGTGTACGATCTGGTGTTTTACGTAAACCGGCGTTCCGTATTGTTGAATTGCGAGATCGACGATATCGACTGCTAGATCGACTCCGGCACAGAAGCCTCGAGGGCTGGCAAGAAATACGTTCATTTACTGAGCGTCCTGTTCGAAAGTAGATATCTTCGGAGTGGATCGGATGACGAGACGAATACGAAATTTCCAAATAAAAACGGATACACCAAGTATATCGACGCGCAATTAGTTATTCGATTTACTCAGGAGCCGATGCTGTAGTTGCTGCCTTGGATGATGTCATGCTTTCGCTAAAAGCCGAGTCTCTTGACACTCTAGCGAGAATCAACGCAGACAGAGCGAAGGAAACTGAGACTGAAACCAATATCATCTTGTATCCGAGATTATCTGAAATATGGTTCAGCTCATCGATCCCAATCCCGGCGAACCGTGCACCTGCAGCACCAGCAAGCGTCGCAATGCTTGTGTAGCCGAGTTCCTTCGCCGCGGAAGATCTGCTCACAAGATCGTTCGCAACCGCCCATGTGAGGGTCAAAAATAGACCGACTGAAATACCGACAACAACCCCAATTATTAGAACCTGACCTATCGAAGTGACAAGAAGTAGAAGTAAAGATGCTGCTACACCGGTTGCTCCCGCAATCATAAATAGCTTGGAGCGACCTAAGCGATCTGAAAGGTAACCGGCAGGTACTACAGTCAATCCAGCGGCGATCACAATGATCACAACCAGAAGATCAGCTCCGTCGGCGGGATTTTCTAATCCGACCACGTCTTGTAGAAAGAATAGAGCGTATATCTGCATCGAAGACATTGCTGCGATTGCGAATGCGAGAGCCACAAGAAAGGCTAAGTAACTTCGGCTGATACGAGGGCTTGACGGTCTTGATTTCTTGACGACTGGATTGGAATTCGACAATTTTGATCGTCGAAGAGTCGGGATAAAAAGTCCGTCCTTTGGACGAGTCGAAATCACAGACCAAAAGACGCTGAATAGCAACAAAACTACCATTAGGGCAATCGAATACCAGATCCACTCGGGAGATTCGTCTTTGTCATATCTCGCCATGAACTGGAGTACACCGACCGTTATTATCCCTCCACCAAGCAATCGCCAGAGATTCAAAATACCAGCTGCCTCGCCGCGTTGAGCCGGTGGTACATGGTCGATAATCAGCGCGTTGGCAGGTCCCTGCGCTGAATTGCCAAAGAACTGCATTGCCATAATCACCAGAAGTAGTGTGACGAACGAGCCGGTCAATCCAAAGATCACAGTTGTCACTGCGAGTCCGAGGGCTCCAACAAGAATATATGGCAGTCTCTTGCCGGGTCGATCGTCTCGGTCGCTCAGTGATCCTGCGCCGAGTTGAACCACTGAGGCGACTACTAGACCCAGAAGAGAAATTAATCCTAGTGCACCGTTTTTGTCGAGTGCATATCCAAAAATTGCCACGCCTCCGCTTTCTAAAGCTTCGAGGATCTTAAAAGGCAGGATACCCGTACCTACACCGGTCCATATGCCGGATAGTCCAAATGCGTACAGGCTGAGATTGGTGAAATTTTGCGAACCCGTTCGAGATTCGCTGAACGCACCAGATACAAGTGATCTCAATGATCGCGCTTTAACGTCGAACGGATTGTTATTTAATTGATTACTCATCTAGCATCGTTGTCATCACTGCGTGGCGTACCTCAACATTGTTGCGAACGTGAAAAGAGTGTTGCGACACCTCATGTGCATGCCCTCAATCTAATAACTATAAAGAGTCACGAATGTCTTCTGAACTTAAATTTTATTGCTGGTCTCGTTGAAGTACGTGCCAGACAGCCCGTTGGGCTCTCAATGATTCAAATATTGAACATGAATTTCGAGATTTCTTTAAAGATCGATTCACGACTGACGAGATTGAAAACCTGAGTAAGCTTACGACTCTCGATGAAATGTTTGCTTGGAAGAGTCCGAGCTCTAAACCGTATCGAGAACTTCGCGGTAAAGCGACTGAGATCGAGTTGATTGATCTGATGTTCAATGAGCCCCGATTGATCAGACGACCTATTCTCACTGACGGCACTCAGGTAATTTTTGGGTTCAAGCAGGGTTCATACGACCAATTCATATAACGATCTTCACGGCTTTAGTCCAACTAATGTTTGGTGGCAAGAAACCAAAGGCTCGAAGAGTTGTGTGCTGACACACATACCTTGTGAGGGTGTGGACCGTCTGAATCGAATTGGTCTTCGGATAGTCTTTTCGCACTTCTCAGTTAATCCTGAGCAATATGAATGAGGTCTAATTTGCTTTATCTGAAGTCTTGCCCACGATGTACTGGCGATGTTCACGCTGACAGCGACATGCATGGTACTTTCCTTAAATGCCTGCAATGTGGATTCTCGAAGGATCTTTCACCGGAAATGGCGGCCCGTCTATTCCGTACCCCTTCGTCTGTGCCGAGTGCGCCTGTCGCACTACCTGGTCAACAGGCAGCTTAGCGAGTTTTATCTCCTCGCTCTCAATAATGCGTCTGAGTCACGTGACTGAGAAGGTGCGCTCGCAGCGTCATCTAGTTTCCTCGAGTCTTTGTAATCTCGAATCAGACGGTGAAAAGCGAACAATTGTGCAGTTGTGGCTTTTCACCGGTGCTAGAATTCCGACGTATTTCAGATAATCTCAGTGTGTCGAGGCTCCAATGAACTCAAGCGTGATACGAGACGTAAACAGCGAATCCAGATTCGCTATTCTCACGCTAAATCGCCCCGATTACCTCAACTCGCTCAGTAATGAGCTACTTGAAGCACTTGCTGGACACCTTGACGAATTAGCGGCCGATGATTCCGTCCGCGCCGTGATTATCACTGGTGCAGGTCGAGCGTTCTGCTCAGGGGCGGATACCAACGAAATGGCAGGGGGCGCGGACAAGGGCCCACATAAACCGGGATCTGGCGGTGCAGAGGAATTACGTCGGGGATTCAAGCTTGCTCAACGGGTAATTCTTTCCATATATAAGATGGAGAAGCCGGTTATTGCAGCAATTAATGGTGCAGCGGTCGGAGCGGGCTTCGACCTGGCTTGCGTTTGCGACATACGTATTGCATCAGAATCGGCTCGATTCATGGCTGCTTACGTACATGTAGGTCTTTTTCCTGGCTACGGAGGCACATGGCTTTACCCTCGTCTCTTCGGATCAACCAAAGCGGCTGAATTAATGTACACAGGGAATTTTATGGAAGCTGATGAGGCTAAATCGCTCGGCTTCGTAAATAGTATTTTTGCCGATTGTGAGCTAATCAATGCTGCCGAAGAAATGGCGCGTCGTATCGCATCAGGTCCTCCTATCGCTATTCGACTTGCTAAGACTATGATGCGGAGAGGAATGTCAATGGACCTCGAAACTTCCCTCGAAATGTCTGCCGCAGCGGAGGCAATAACGCTATCCTCGGAGGATCATGTTGAAGGCATGGCCGCACTTCGCCAAAAAAGACGACCAGAGTTCAAGGGGCTTTAATGTTCGGGGTTAATGGAAATCCGGTAATTTTCGCGGGGAACTCACACCCTGAATTGGTGCAGAAGATTTGCGATTACCTCCAGCAGGATATCGGCAAAATCGAAGTGTTCAAGTTCAGTAACGATAATACTTTCGTGCGGATACTTGAGAATGTTCGGCAGAAAGACGTTTTCATTCTGCAATCAACGGTCGAGCCCGTGAATGATCACATCATGGAAATGTTGATCATGATCGATGCTGCAAAACGTGCTTCGGCAGGCCGAATAACAGCGGTTATTCCGTTCTATAGTTATGCCCGCACCGACAAAAAAGACCAACCACGAGTGCCCATTACAGGTCGTTTAATCGCTGATCTGCTTGAGACTGCTGGTGCGGAACGAGTCGTGATGGTGGATCTGCATGCAGGTCAGGTTCAGGGGTTCTTCCAAGTGCCTGTGGATGAGCTAACGGCGATGCCGAGGCTGGTCGAATATTTCCAGAACTTAAATCTAACCGACCCAGTGGTCGTAGCAACTGACATCGGAATCTCTAAAAAGGCGCGCGACTTTGCCGACGCTATCAATGCCCCGTTAGCGATTGTGGAAAAACGCCGTCTCGGGAATGAAGACCGAGTCGAAAGTTTGAACGTAATAGGTGAAGTGTGGGATCGGCCCGTCATCCTCTTTGATGACGAGATCAGTACTGGTGGAACCGTGATATCCGCGGTGGAGGCCATTACTAAAAAGGGAGCAACTGATGTTTATGTAGCTGCTACACATGGTGTTTTGCCAGGAGAAGCATCGGACAGAATTACCAGAATCCCACATATCAAAGAATTGGTAATAACCGACACGGTGCCTCTGCCTTCATACAAAGTAAACTCAAAGATCAAAGTAATTTCAATTGCCCCGCTTCTTGGGGAAGCAATAAGGCGAATCCATGAAGGTCGATCGGTTGGAGAACTGTTCACGATCAAATAATCGGTGATCGTTTCTGAACCTGAGCGACACATTCTGGTGGGCTAACAGACGTATATGTTTAAGTTCTTTAACAAACTCGTGGGCGATTCCAACCAAAAAGCGCTCAACGACATTCGGCCGATTGTCGACGAGATCAATGATCTCGAGTCTGATTTTGAGAAACTCAGTGATGATGATCTCAGGGGCGTGACTGGTGATCTACGGTCGCGCTACAGCGGGGGCGAGAGCCTTGATGACCTTCTCCCTGAAGCGTTTGCGGCCGTCCGAGAAGCATCGAGACGTACCGTTGGCATGCGACCATTTGATGTGCAAATGATCGGTGGAATTGTGCTTCATCAGGGTAAGGTCGCTGAAATGCGTACCGGTGAAGGAAAGACCTTAGTTGCGACCATGCCGGCGTATCTGAATGCAATCACTGGCAACGGTGCACATGTCATTACCGTCAACGATTATCTTGCTAAGCTGCATGCTGGTTGGATGGGAAATGTCCATCACGCTTTAGGGGTAACCGTCGGGTGTTTGCAGAACGATGGTTCGTGGGTATTCAATCCTGATGCACCAATCGCAATTCAAGCTGATTCAGAGCGCACCGGAGAGGAGGTAGATGCAGCTCCTCCTGTGCGGCTACCAGAACATAATTTTCACGCTGCCACCAAACAGCAGGCATACGCCTGCGATATTACTTACGGAACAAACAACGAGTTCGGATTCGACTACCTACGCGACAACATGGTTGAAGAAGGCGACCGGCGTGTCCAGAGGGGACGTACATACGCAATCGTCGATGAAGTCGACAGCATTCTAATCGATGAAGCGCGAACCCCGCTGATTATCTCGGGACCCGCACAAGAACAGGGTCAGGAGTACCGAAAGTTCTCTGTTCTTGCTAAGAGACTTAGTGTGGATGTTCACTTTGAAATCGAGGACAAACGCAAGACTATTGTCCTGACCGAAGAGGGTATCGCTGCGGTTGAAAGAGAGTTAGGTGTCGACAACCTCTACGGTGTTGAGAACGACGTTCTTTCACACTTCACCGAAAACGCAATTCGTGCCGAGTTCGTCTACGCCAGAGATCGTGAGTACGTCGTTCAAGGGCAAGAGATCATTCTAGTTGATGAATTTACCGGTCGATTGATGACCGGTCGTCGATTCTCTGATGGTCTGCATCAGGCACTCGAAGCAAAAGAGGGTGTCAAGGTTCAGCGTGAATCGAACACGTATGCAACGATCACACTTCAAAACTACTTTCGTATGTATGACAAGTTGGCCGGTATGACAGGTACAGCGACTACCGAAGCTGAAGAGTTACACAAGATTTACAAGCTGGAAGTGGTCGAAATACCGACCAATAAACCTAGTCAGCGGATCGATCTCGGCGACTACATCTTCATGACTGAAGAAGCCAAGTGGAACGCTATTGCTAAGCGTATTTCCGAGCTTCACAACGATGGCCGACCAGTGCTCGTTGGAACAACCAGCATCGATAAATCGGAGCTGTTATCCGATCTGTTGAAGAAAAAACACATTCCACACAATGTTCTCAACGCCAAGCAGCATGAGCGAGAAGCGAACGTTGTCGCTGAGGCTGGTAAAGCTGGGGCAGTCACTGTCGCCACGAACATGGCTGGACGAGGCACGGACATCATTCTCGGTGGAAACCCTGATGTAACAACTCCCACTGAAGCTGGTTGGGAAGCTGATCACGACACCATTGTACAAAAGGGTGGCCTGTTCGTTCTGGGAACCGAGCGACACGAGTCGCGTCGGATAGACAACCAACTGCGGGGTCGATGTGGTCGACAGGGTGATCCCGGTGAAACTCAGTTCTACCTTTCTACGGAAGACGACATTGTCCGACGATTCGGTGGAGATCGAATCCGCGGGGCTATGAACCTGTTCCGATGGGAGGCTGATGTCCCCATAGAAAACAGGATGGTTTCGAAGTCTGTCGAAACAGCGCAGACTAAAGTCGAGGCGCAGAATTTCGAGATACGGAAGTATCTGGTCGACTACGACGATGTGGTAAACACACAACGAGACGTAGTTTACAAGCTGCGAGACAGGATTATTGATGGTGATGATCTTCGTCCAACGATAACTGCGTACCTTAAAGAAGAAGTGAGTCTTATTGTTACTGGGCGAATCAACGGTGGTGCTGAAAACTACGATGTAGATGGTCTGTTCCGTGACCTACTAATGATTTTTCCTACACTCGATGGTTTCTCGCAAAAAGATGAAATTTACGGTATGCGCCCAGAGGAAGCCCAAGCGACATTCCTTAACCTAATCGAAACGATCTACAACAAGCGAACAGAAGAATTCGGAACCGAACTTCTGCATAAGCTTGAACGTACCATCATGCTGCGAACGATCGATGAGCACTGGGTCGAACATCTTACCTCGATGGACAACATGCGGCAGGGCATTGGCCTTGAAGCTGCAGGTCAACGCGACCCGCTAGTTGCATACAAGCAACAAGCGTTCCAAATGTTCACTGCATTTGACACCACGATCAAATCGACTGTGGCACGTACAATATTCAGGGTTGCACTCACTCAACAGCCACCCCGGTCGCAGGCTCCTGAGGTTAGTGCTGTGAAGCCCGACGTTGATGTATCGACACGGAGAGCGAACGCACTTGCCAACCAGCACTCTGTAATGGCAAACGTAAATTCAGGACACGGAAACAGTCAATACGCTGGAAGCGGTCTTGCTCAGGTGCCCACGCACACGTCTGACGGTCGAAAAATGAGCAGAGCCGAGCGCCGGAAAATCGAACGTCTTCAGCGTAAGCAGACGAATGTAGACAACGAATAGGTGTCCGGTCTGGGGGTAAACGGTAACCTGTCGTCTATGGACAACAATTCGATTTCTCAAGTGTTCGCAGATGTCTCTGTGTTGATGCAAGCGAAGAGTGAGAACGTATTTAAAATTCGTGCTCATGCGAAAGCTTCGGATGCGATAAAAAGCTTACCGTTTCCGATCTCTGACATCATTGAAGACACCGAAAAACTAGGCAAAATTTCGGGGTTCGGCGAGGCGATCATTGAGAAAACTCAGGAGTTGGTTCGTACCGGTCGGCTCGGCTTACTCGAAGAGTTGCTCGAAGAACTTCCCAATGGAATTCTCGAGCTTGTTCAGATTCCCGGTATCGGTCCGAAAACGGCAGTTATGGCGGCTGGCGTTCTAGGAATATGCACCTACGATCAACTCGCTATATCTATCGAGTCGGGCGAATTCCTTTCGCTCCCACGGATCAGCAAGAAGGGTGCTGCTCAGATACTTCGACACACGAAGATGCGGATAGATCAAGGTGACCGTATTGGAATTGGCCCAGCCTCTCAAGCAGCCAATGATCTGATCGCCGAATTGCGAAACCGCTGCTCTGAAAGTGTAAAAATCGCTGTAGCTGGGAGCGTGAGGCGCTCAGTGGAGCTAGTTGGCAATATCAATATCGTTTGCGCTGCCTCGATCAACGAGGTGGCAGACGTAATTGATGCATTTACGACTCTGTCCAGCGTCCATAACGTTCTGAACCATGATTACACAACGGCTGAATTCATCGACCGTTTCGGGTTCAAATATTCGATCAAAGTCGTTTCACCTGAGGCGTTCCCAGGAGCTCTGCTTTTTGCCACAGGTTCTGTTGCGCATAACATTCGTCTGGAAAAATTGGCGAGAGATCGCAACATAGCGTTCACTTCCGACGGACTAATTAGTTCAAAAACTGGAACGCCTGAAAACCTACCAAACGAACAGGATATCTACAAGCGACTGGGTCTCAGTTCCATCCCGCCACACATCAGAGAAGACTCAGGGGAGATCGAGCGAGCGGCCGGACAGGGATTTGCGAACATCATCACTCTCGGCGATATTCGGGGTGATCTTCATTCTCATACCACATGGTCAGACGGTCGCTACTCAATGGAAGATATGGTCGCCTCTGCTCAAGAGCGGGGGCTCGAGTACATAGCCGTAACCGATCACTCACCGAGTGCTAGAGTCGCAAATGGGTTGAGTCCTGAGATGCTTCTCGCACACAACAGTGCCGTACGAGAACTTGCTGAATCCTCAGGTATGAGGCTCTTGACCGGTACTGAGATGGACATCAAGCTCGACGGCTCGCTCGACTACAGTGATGATTTGCTCGCAGAGTTAGATATCGTCATTGCTTCGATTCACTCGGGAATGGATCAAGATGTTGAGACCATGACGCGGCGCGTTATCGACGCAATGGAGAGTCAACATGTAGACGTGATCTGTCACCTTACTGCGAGGCTTCTCGGCAAACGCTCTCCGGTCGAGATCGACATCAATGCTGTTCTTGAAGCTGCGGTTCGCACCGGTACGGTTATGGAAATAAATGCGTCGCCAGATCGACTAGATTTGAAGGCTGATCACGTACGGCGAGCGGTCGACTTGGGTGTAGTCTTTTCAATTAACACCGACGCACATCGGACGTGGCAATTCGACAATATGCGATTTGGCGTTGACACCGCAATCCGTGGCTGGGTCGAGTATGATCGTGTGATCAATACCCTTCAGTACGCGGAACTCATGGCATTTCTTTCGCTCCCGAAGTCTGAGCGCTACGCATTCAGCAAATCTCGTGGTTAGTAGTCAAGAATCAAGCACCTCAATCGACTCTTTGGTAAGAGAGGCGAATGTAGTGATTTCACGCCTGAAGTCAGATCTTGTTGCTGCCACATTCGTCGGCGAATCATGGAAGTTTGTAGTTCTTGAAACGATCGCTAAATGGCCGCTGGCGACCGAGAATGTAGGTGGCGTTCAACTCGATTATCTGATCGGCGGGGAAGCATTCGATTGGCGGCTTCTTGCAAACCGTTTGCTTGGTGAATGTTGTGATGGAGTTGAAAGTGAGACTTGGTGGGAGTGGCTTTCAGACCCGGTTCTGTTCGCTGGGTTTGAAGAGGCTGAATTTATGCGCGCCGTTGGCGTCGACAAATTCAGATCGCACCTTTCCTATTTCTATGGTGTCACCGTCGAGCAATCGTTGATGGCAGCCGTTGAAGAAGAGATAACTCATAGGCGCGTGACTGCCGGTCGCCAGATGAGTGATCAGTCGTTGGAAGTCGCATATGAGACTCTCTATGGCAACACACGGGACCAACTGTGGGAAGTGTTCAAGCTCGAAGTTATCGTGGGCTCGGCGCGTGAGGGCTGGCGACATCGAGATGAACATTCTCTGGGTTCAGAGGACGCGTTCACATACTGGCTTTTCAAGCTTCGAATGGAACGTTCTGATCCGGCAAAAGTTGCCAGCGATACACGAAAGGGGCTGTCGAAACTCGAACGCATGAGGCAGAACGACGTGCGCCGCAAGATTCTCATTCAATCGGACAACATTCTTCGCAAAATTCGCGGACAACGAAAAAATTCGGCAAAAGCTTAGATAATATTTGCCATTGCAATCGAAGTGAGTTGCGGCTAGCCTAAAAGTGATATCGAATCAGCTTCGACGAGAAGTAGTAGCGAGTTTGCAGGATTAAAGAGATCCGGTGGTTGGTGTGAACCGGAATCCTCGTCGTCGTGAAGTCGTCTCCGAGTTGGCGAACTGAAAATTTTTGCAGAGCACGAATTAGTAAGTTTGCCCGATAGCTCCGTTACAGCTAATTGAGTGGTTCACAATTGTCCTTAAGAATGTCTGATGATTGTGAGCAACGAAGGTGGTACCGCGGTCAACCCGTCCTTTGATCAAGCATTATTGCTTCAGAAGTGGATGGGTTTTTTTATTGCCTGAAATTCCGGTGATTATTGAGATACTAGTGCCGTAAGTGGACTAACTGTAAACATTGGTCGAGTAGATCAAACAGGAACAAACAACGTGAAGTCTATTGAGTTTGGCGATCTTCCACAGCGCTTTGATATCAATGAGCGCGAACTGCATTGGCGTAAACGCTGGAGCGAACTGGGAGTAGAAAAACGTGACCCGAACGCCACGCGCGAGAAGTCGTTCGTGATCGATTCTCCGCCCCCGACCGTTAGCGGCTCACTCCACATCGGCCACATCTTCTCCTACACGCATCAAGACCTTCTGGCACGTTACAAGCGAATGTCAGGGTGGAACGTCGCGTACCCAATGGGTTGGGATGACAATGGACTCCCCACCGAGCGCCGTGTTCAGAACTACTTCAAGGTTCGAGCTGAGCGAAACGTTCCCTACATAGAAAATCTCGATGTTGAGATCAAGCGTGCGGAACTCGGTCTCGTAAAGGACCAGCAACTTGTAATCAACCGTCAGAATTTCATTGAACTTTGTCGGGTCGTAACGGAGATGGACGAGCTAGTCTTCAAGGACATGTTCAATCGAATGGGCTATTCAATCGATTGGAGCGATGAGTACGCCACTATCGACGATAAAAGCCGCCGTATCGCACAACGTAGTTTCCTCGATCTATATGAGAAAAATCATGTTTACCAGTTGGAGTCTCCCACGATGTGGGACGTCGATTTCCAGACTGCCGTCGCACAAGCTGAGGTTGAAGATCGAGAAAAGGGCGGGGCGTATCACGACATCGAGTTTGGAGTGTTCGAAGAAGACGCTCAGGTAAAAAGTTTCGTGATTTCAACTACTCGTCCTGAACTGCTGGCCGCGTGTGTTGGTATCACGGCTCACCCTGACGACGAACGGTTCAAGGGTCTGTTTGGTAAGCACGCGATCACACCCGGATTCTTCGCCAAAGTACCGATCTTCCCTAGCACCGAAGCCGATCCCGAAAAGGGAACCGGAATTTTGATGGTATGTACTTTCGGTGACCAGACTGACGTTGCATGGTGGCGTGAAGAGGGTCTCGAACTTCGACAAATACTGGGTCGAAACGGTCGGATTCTCGATCACAAGTTCGGTGGTGATGACGGCTGGGCAAGCACTAATCCTGATAAGGCGAACGAGAACTACCAAACTATCGTTGGTAAGCGCTCGCCTTCTGCTAAATCGGTGGTTGTTGATCTCATGCGCGATCCTGCAAACTCCGCGATCGGAAACGGCGCGCCATTGCAGAATGAACCTAAACAGATTCAGCAGCCTGTCCGTTACTACGAGAAGGGCGACAGCCCTCTTGAGTACTTGACGACCCGACAGTGGTTTGTACGACTGCTCGATAAAACCGATCAGATGATCGAAATGGGGCGCAAGATCACTTGGCACCCCGAGTTCATGCGCAAGCGTTTCGAAAATTGGACCGAAAATCTGAACGTCGACTGGTGCATTTCACGTCAGCGTTACTTCGGGGTTCCGATTCCAGTTTGGTACCCGCTCGACGATCAAGGCGAGCCACAGTACGACCAGGCGATCATTGCGACGCCCGACATGCTGCCGGTCGACCCAGAATCGGTCGCGGCTCCTGGCTACGACGAGAGTCAGCGGGGAGTTGCAGGCGGATTCGCTGGTGAACCGGATATTTTCGACACTTGGTTCACTTCATCGCTCAGCCCCCAAACGGTTGCTCGCTGGGGAGATGAAGACGATCAGATGGACACGTTGTTCCCGATGGACGTTCGCCCACAGGGTCACGACATCATCCGAACTTGGGCGTTCTACACGATCGCCAAGGCGATGCTGCATCAGGAATCGGTTCCGTGGCACAACATCAATCTTTCGGGTTGGGTACTTGATCCCGATCGTAAGAAGATGTCGAAATCCAAGGGCAACGCCGTAACGCCGGTCGATACCCTCGACAGGTTTGGCGCTGACGCCGTTCGATACTGGTCCGCGTCATTCAAACTCGGTGTTGACGCTACCCACGACGAAGCGATTTTCAAGATCGGTGGCAAGCTTGTCACCAAGCTATACAACGCCGGTAAGTTCGTACTGAGTCAATCAGCGGAAGATGGTCCGATAACCAATGAACTAGACCGTGCGTTCATGGCTGAGCTAAAGAAAGTTGTACGCACGGCAGGACAGGCGTTCGAGAAGTTCGAATTCTCAGTTGCGCTACAGGAGACCGAAAAATTCTTCTGGGGAGCATTTACTGATAATTACATCGAGCTACTAAAACGGCGTTCACGTTCAGAAGATGATCCAAAAGGAAGGGCATCAGCGGTCGCTACCTTGCGGCTCGGATTGAAAGTCGTACTTCGATTGTTCGCACCAATTGTTCCGACTATCACCGACGAGATTTGGAGCTGGGTATTCGCTGAAGAGACAGACTACCCGTCGATCCACAAGGCTCCATGGCCAACTGTGGAGGAACTAGATTCAATCGCTCCGCCTGATATTGCCGGTTCGTTCCAAGCTGCATGTGATGCCATTTCGGCGATTCGCAAAGCAAAGAGCGAACGTGGTGTCAGCTTGAATCGTGAGCTGTTGAGCCTCGTAATTGAAGCTGATGAAGCAGGTGAAGCAGATTTGCGGCTTGTTCTTGACGACGTTGCCGCAGCAGGTGGTACAGACTCGATCAGTTTCGCACTAGGTTCGCCGACTGCTGATTGGCGGTACACGGCCCAAATCGAGCCAGCCGAAGCACCCGAGAAGAAATAGTCAGAGATGGCGCGGTAAAACAGATTCAAATCAGCGGAAAATCGTTGGTCTGATCAATGCGGCGCGTAATGTAGGGAACTGAGGTTGTGGCCCTAGCTCCTCGCCTTCCACTCTTCCCACTGGTCCAGAGCGAAATCTGGAACTGAGAAGAAGCGGTGAAGTGCGCCTTCTTTGGTGCGAACCTCGGCACACATTTTTGCGACATCGGCTGCTTCGTCCACAGCCACACGAGTTGCTCCGTCTGCATCGCAAACGAGAATGTCTCCGGGGTTGATATTCAGGCTGGCCACCGTAACCGCAATCTCGTGTGCGAGCATGTTGAACGGGCCGTGTCCTGGCACTCGCCCGGTCGCCCATAAGGGCAGTCCAGCTTGTTTTATTCCAGGAACGTCACGCGCATTACCATCGACCAATGCACCGACTGCACCGAGTGCTGACATTTGGTATGCCATGCCATCACCGATGATCGCACCTCGGCGGGCAGGTTTATCTACATCCTGCTGAACGACGATTACTGGAACGTTAGCTCTGGCGATTGAGTCAAAGTAATCTGTTCGCAGATATCCGTCACTTGCTGGCCCTGACAAAGGTGTCCAAGTAGACGTAAAGGCGTACCCTACCGCTGGTTTTGCCCCGGGCGAGATGTATTCACAGATGCTTGGATCGGTGTAATCGTCGTCGGCATGAATGTAGCCTCTAACAAGAATTCCGGCGTTCTGGACTGTGGCTGAATCATATTCGGCAAGGGTGTCGAGGATTGACTGGTTAACGGTTTTCATGGGACAAAATATTAACTCTGAAATTGGTTATTGATCGAGCGGAAGAATGTCAGGCTCGACCGAAAGAATGTCACCAGGGAAGAACTCGCGCCAAGGCTCGAACTGTTCAACAAACAATCGCCCTTCTTCGATCGATCCGATACCTTTGATCGCTCGGCCGGGGTCGTAACCCGTGGTTTTCGCGAGAGCTTCGATACCGCGCTTTGTATCTCGAACTCCGCCAACCGAAAAAGTATCACCTTCATCGTTCTCGACGATCAGGTCAATGCCTTTTTTCTTCTGTTTCCAGTACAGCCTCATTTGGACACCTCGATTAACGATTGCTCGGAGCTTAATAGATGATATTTCTCACGGACATTCTAAGGGCAACCGCTATGATCTGGACACGCCGAACGTGTGGTGAATCGATAAACAAGGTTCCAAATGAAGCGGTCGCGTAACGCTAGTTCAGACGTTTCGCCAGCAATGTGAGTGCTCGGTCGAGGATCGCATGCCCAACATCGAGCTTGGACATTAGTGGCAGTGGTTCGGCGATTCCATCAGTATCGACGAAGGTGACTTTGTTCGTGTCTGTGCCAAATCCACTCCCCGGTTCGCTGACATTGTTTGCAACTACGAAGGCTGCCCCTTTGGGCGCTGCTTTGGCATGGGCATTAGCTTCGAGATCGTTGGTTTCTGCAGCGAATGCAACTTTCACTAAGTTTTTACCACGAGCGAGCGGCATGAAATCTTCAACCTCGGCGAGTTCAAGAGACACATTTCCCGAACCTTGTTTCTTGATCTTCCGGTCATTAACCTGAGTCGGGGTGAAGTCAGAGATCGCAGCGGCCATTACGAGCAAGTCAGCATCGGTAGATATCGGCAGAATTGCATCACGCATATTGTCGGCGGTGACGGCTTTTATAAAGGTGATTCCCGCTGGTTCGGGGAGATCGGAGGCCGAGACCAAAGTAACCTTCGCACCGCGATCTCGTGCAGCTTCGGCAATTGCGTAGCCCATTTTGCCGGTGGATCTATTGGATATGAATCGGACTGGGTCGATGGGCTGTTTTGTACCCCCTGCGGACACAATCACGTGGCGACCTGCATAGTCACCAAAGCGACCGATCGCCTGCCTGACCAGTCCAATGAGTGTGTCGGTGTCGACCAATCGGCCTTCCCCGTCGAGTCCCGAAGCAAGTCGGCCTACAGCAGGTCCCGCTATCATCACGCCATCTTCCTTAAGTGTCTTCACATTTCGTTGAGTCGATGAACTGGCAAACATATCGGCGTCCATGGCGGGGGCGACGATGACTGGTGCTTCCGTGGCAAGTACCATCGCTGTGAGCGGGTCATCAGCTATTCCGAGTGCTAGTTTTGCGATGGTATTCGCTGTAGCCGGGGCTATAAGTACACAGTCGGCACGAAGCGCAAGAGCGACATGATCGATGCTGAGTTCTGAATGCGCTTCCCACAGGCCCGTCGTTACTGGACGGTGGGTTAGTGCTGCAAACGTCGATGTGCCGACGAACTGCATTGCGGCGCTCGTCATGATCACGTCGACGTTAGCGCCAGACTGAACCAATTTACTTGCGATATCGGCAGCTTTGTACGCCGCTATCGATCCTGTGACTCCGAGCACTACTGACTTGCCTTCAAGTGGTGGGCGAGCGATCTGATTAGTTGAGTGAATATCAGGCGACATGGGTGGCACCAGATGCCAGTCTAGGAGTTGTTCATTTCATGAACAATTCTCAGACCTATAAGGGTCAGTTCAGGGTTTACGTAGTCAAATGTTTCGACGTGGTCAGCCATTAGATTTGCTAATCCACCAGTAGCAACTACCGTCACGTCATCTGGCGCATCTGGATTCAGTTCATTCTTGAATCGAGCTAGCATGCCTTTGATAAGCTCTGCGAACCCGAATACGAATCCCGATTGCATCGAAGCAACGGTACTTCGGCCAATTACTTGGTCAGGCGCTATGAGTTCGACCCGCCTTAGCTGTGATGTGTTGCGAAACATGGCATCGGCTGCGATCTCCAATCCAGGTGAAATTGCGCCACCTATGTAGTCGGCATCTGCCGTGATGGCATCGAATACTGTCGCGGTGCCGATATCAACGACCACGATCGGACCACCATACAAGTGATGGGCAGCAACAGCATCGACGATCCGATCGGCGCCGACATCCTGAGTTCGATCGTAGTGAATCCGGATGCCAGTTCGAACTCCAGGTCCGATTACTAGAGGGGACACATCAATCAGAGAAGAAAGGGCTGATACGTATTTGTCGGTCAGAGGCGGAACGACGGAACAGATTACTACTGAATCGAACGAGCTCGGTTCCACATCTTTGGAGCGCAAAACACCGTCAATGGCCCATGCGTGCTCATCGATGGTGCGAGTCTCGCGTGTAGCCAGTCGCCAAGTGGCGACCAGTTCTTGACCCTCAAAGGCGCCAATTGTGATATTTGTGTTGCCGATATCGACTGCGAGTAAGGAGGTCACTATTTCCCAATTATAAGAGCGTGGCATCAAAATGCATGTGTTTTTATCGGATATCTCGTTTGATTAGCATTCTATTTTTGAACATGCTCTGTGGGTTTCGTACTGATTGAAATCCCTGTAGAACAGCCCGAGACGTTGAATGACATCAGTGGCCCGCATGCCGGTTTCCCCGAGCTCTCGTTTTGCTGCATTTGCTGCGTATCCATGGATAAATACCGCAAGTGATGCCATTTCGAACGGTTCATCGGGCTGTTGTGCGAGCAGTCCTCCGAGCAGCCCTGCAAGAACATCGCCGCTTCCGCCTTTTGCGAGTCCAGTGTTGACCCATGGAGATACTGTTAATTGGCCATCTGGAGCTGCGATCAGCGTTGCGGAGCCTTTGAGCACGACGGTTGCTCTGAACTTTTCGGCAGCTCCCCGCACGACAGCGACACGATTTCTCAGGACCTCTGAAGTGGTTATACCCATAAGCCGACCCATTTCACCCGGATGAGGGGTTAGGACAGTCGGATTATCGAGTCGTTCCCACCAAAAGTGAGAACTGGAGAGGATGTTTAGTGCGTCGGCGTCGAGAACGAGAGGTATCGCTGGGTCAACTTGTGACAGAACAATCGAGAGAAACTCGCGAGTGGATGGGTCGTGACCAAGCCCTGGCCCGATCACGAGGGTACTAGATTTTTGAGACATTTCTAAAACTGATCGTGCGGCTTCAGTCGGGGTGAGAATTCCGTTTTCATCCGTCGGAAGTGATCTGTACATTGCCTCCGGTACATTACCGGCTATCTGTCTGTAGGCTCGCTCGGATGTAGCGACAAACGTTAGCCCAACGCCTGATCGGGTCGCCGCATCTGTCGCCATTGTTACGGCGCCGAGGTAGTCCTTCGATCCGCCCACGATAAGCGTCGAGCCGAATGTGCCTTTGTGCCCTGTGAACGGCCGTTCTGGCATCAACGCGGCTGCCATATTTTCGGTGATTAACTTGGACGTAACCTGTGAATCTAGGCCTTGAGGGATTCCGATGTTGAGCACTGATATTTCACCGGTAACCGTTGGGTCCCCTGAAATGGCCGGGCCCAACTTAGGATATCCGAGCATTAATGTGTGATCGGCCGGCAAACCGGCAATATCAAACTCACCAGTGTCTGAGTTCAGCCCCGTCGGCAAGTCGAGTGCGAAAATCGGGACGGCGGATTCCATTACAGCAAAGACCAACGAAGACAATGGTTCGGTTATGGGCCGAGTCAGACCAGTTCCCAAAATTGCATCAATTAGCGCATCGGCAGTTCCGAGAATCTGACGAAGAGAATCGAGGCCGGAGTCACTAAGCCCATCCATAACTGTTACGCCAGCGCATATGGCTGCATCGCGTTTGGGGTCTGAAGACTTTCGTGCAGCACACAGAACTGCAGTTACTTTCGCTCCCCATTCGGCCAGATGCCTACCCGCCACGAAACCGTCTGCACCGTTATTGCCAGACCCGACCAGAATCGCGATACGTTTTCCGAAAAGTTGACTGTGTTCGCCGTATTCCGCCCGTACCGCCTCTGCGACGGCTAACCCTGCATTTTCCATCAACTTATCCAGTGAAACACCTGCGTCGATGCACGATTGCTCGATGGCCTGCATTTGGCTCGCTGTAACGAGTTTCATGGCTTCCACGCGTCATCTGAAGCTTCTCCAACTGCAGATGCCGTGGCCAGTTCACGAGAGTGAGATAGGCTGATTGCTATACGGGTAATGCCCATTTTTCCGGCTCGAATTTTTGCATGCCCATGCAACAGGATTTCAGGAGGACCACCTCGCTTACGGGTTACCTCAATAGATTTCCATGGTACGCCACGTACTCCGGTACCAAGTAATTTCATTACGGCTTCTTTGGCAGCAAATCTACTTGCCAGTTGGGATGCTCGTCCCCGTGAGTAATGCTGCTCGCCTTCGGTAAATACTTTGGAGAGGAAGCGCTCAGGGTAGCGTTCCAGTACTCCAGCGACTCGTGGAATTTCGATTAGATCGATTCCTGTGTAGATCATGCCGACGCCGCCTCCAGTGGAAATCGTTGAGTGAGGTTCAAATGATGCGTGAAATAATACTTGTTTTGATAATTCTCGGTTAGGATTTATCGGCATGATTACGAAATTCGACACCTTCATCATTCCAGTTCAGTCTGGGAGGTACAACAGTGACAGCACGAATTATTGACGGCAAAGTCGTAGCCTCAAGAGTCCACGCGGAAGTCGCAGTTGGTGTCGCCGAGTACAAGGTAAAACACGGAACAGTTCCAGGCTTGACCGTCGTGTTGATTGGCGATGATCCAGCTTCACACTCTTACGTCAAAGGTAAAGAGCTCGCTTGCGAAAAAGTTGGTATCGCAACCGAGACGATTCGGCGAGAGGCCTCGATCACTCAAGAAGAGTTGTTAGAAATCGTAGACGGACTTAACAATGACCCAAGGGTGAACGGAATTCTTGTTCAACTCCCGCTACCTAATCACCTAAATGAAGATGTTGTTATTCACGCGATCGATCCGATGAAAGACGTAGATGGTCTTCATCCAGAAAATGCTGGTTTGTTGATACTCGGTAAACCTAGATTCGCACCCGCCACACCACTCGGAGTACAGCGCATGCTTGTTGAGGAAAATGTTGATATGAACGGTGCAAAGGTCGTTATTGTAGGTCGTAGCAAGCTCGTTGGTATGCCACTCATGGCATTGCTACTCCAGAAGGGGATTGGTGCGAATTCGACCGTGACTGTCTGTCACACCGGAACGAAAGATATGGCTGCTGAAACTCGACGAGCGGATGTATTGATCGCAGCAGCCGGTTTCCCCGGAACCGTGACATCCGACATGGTTAAACCGGGAGCGGTCGTTATCGACGTCGGTGTATCACGGGTTGAGGATTCGACTCGTAAACGGGGTTACCGATTGACTGGGGATGTCGACTTTCAGGAGGTGTCTGAAGTCGCTTCGGCGATTACCCCTGTCCCGGGTGGCGTCGGACCGATGACAATTTCGATGTTGTTGGTCAATGTATTGCTGGCAGCAAATCTGGCAACTTCAAACTGAACTCACATTCGAGCTTTCAGCAAATTACGGTAGAATGACCGTTTCGTCGGGCATACCAAAGTCTGGATCAGTGCAGTTTTTCGGCGTCGATAGTTTGTTTGTCAGTATCTGATAATTAATGGCCAGTTCCACAAAATCCAGTTCAACAACCTCGCGGGAAACAGCGAAGTCGCCTAAAAACGGCAAAAACAGTGCTGCAGACTTGGACAAAAGTGGCATAGGAGCGGAGACCGATTATCTCGATCTGTTTCGGCAGATGTACCTCATTCGCCAGTTCGAGATAGCTTGTGGTGAGAACTATTCGAAGGGATCAATTCGCGGATTCCTACACCTCTATATCGGACAAGAAGCCACCGGTGTAGGAGCTATCTCAACACTTCGCGAAGATGACTATATCGTTAGCCACTATCGTGATCATGGTCATGCACTCGCTCGTGGATTAGACATAAATCGCTCTATGGCTGAATTGTTTGGTCGGTCTACCGGAACGTCGAAAGGCAAAGGTGGGTCGATGCATCTATTTGATGTCGCCAAGCGATTCATGGGTGGGCACGCTATCGTTGCTGGTCAACTGCCTCTCGCAGCCGGGCTTGCGCTTGCTCAGCAATACAACAAGACCGATGACCTCACTATATGTTTCTTTGGTGATGGCTCTACGAATCAAGGTGTCTATCACGAGACCCTTAATCTGGCTGCAGTATGGAAATTGCCGATATTGTTTTTCCTCGAAAACAACATGTATGGCATGGGCTCGTCCATCGAGAGAGTTCGCGCTGGCGGGATCGATTTCTACCCCGGAATGGCGACCTACGGAATACCGGCTGCGGAGGTCGACGGTATGGACGTGTTAGCGGTCAAAGAAACCACCGAACTTGCAGTTGCTCGCATTCGAAATGGGGAAGGGCCTCAATTCATCGAAGCTAAGACGTTTCGATTTGTGGGGCACTCGCTTGCTGATGGTCAAAAGTACCGCGGACAGGAAGAGGTTAAAGAGTGGGAAGAACGTGACCCAACTATCACTTTCCCTACAAAACTGATTGCGATGGGACTCGCAACATCCGATCAGATCGCTGAAATCAAAGCTGGTGTTGATCTAGCGGTTGAAAACTCGGTCAAATTCGCTGAAGAAAGCCCTGATCCCGATTTATCTGAAATCCACACCGACGTGCTCGCCTGAATCACATGCCACAAATTGTCCTTAGAGAAGCACTTAAACGGGGACTCGAGGAAGCTCTCGATAATGACCCTCGTGTATTCATGATGGGTGAAGACATCGGTGAGTATGGTGGCGCTTACGCCGTGACCGACGGATTCTTGAAGAAGTTTGGTCCTGAGCGAATTAAGGACACTCCAATTTCGGAGCAAGCTTTCATTGGCGCTGGAATCGGTGCGGCAGCGGCCGGACTTCGACCGATCGTGGAGTTAATGTCCATGTCTTTCGCACTTGTGGCATTCGACCAGATCGTCAACATGGCCGCCAATTTGCGTTACATGTCGGGTGGTCAAATCAGTATTCCTATGGTCATTCGGGCGCCAACAGGTGCTGGAGTTCAGTTAGGAGCAACACATTCTCAGAGCTTTGAAACCTGGCTTGCTGAGGTGCCTGGGATGAAGGTTGTATGCCCGTCGAACCCTTATGACGCCCTTGGTCTGATGCGTTCTGCGATAAAAGACGACAACCCTGTACTAGTTGCCGAACCTGCGCTTCTTTACGGAGCTAAGGGCGAAGTTCCTGACGAATACTATGAGATCGAAATTGGCAAAGCCGATGTGACTCGAACGGGTACAGATATCACACTTATTTCGTACGGATACGGAATGCGCCCAGTGAACGAAGCTGCCGATACTCTTGCTGGACGCGGTTTGTCGGTCGAAGTAATCGACCTTCGTTCGCTGAGCCCGATCGATATGGATGCGGTTATTGCGTCGGTAAAAAAAACCAACCGAGTAGTGGTCGTCGACACAGCTCGCCGTAGGGGCGGGATCATGGCCGAGGTCACTACTGATTTGCAGCAACGAGCTTCAGAGTGGCTCGACGGTCCGATCATGCGTGTTGGCTCAGTCGACGTGCCATGGCCCTACAACCGAGGGCTCGAACGTGAAGTCCTCACCGATGCCGCCGACGTGCTGGCGGCAGTTGCTGAAGGTTACGGACTTTAGGGTTCCCAATGTCTCCGTCAGAGGTTTACCGGAGTCACCTTTTCTTGTGAGTGGATCTGAACAATTTTCCGAAACGTTGTAACATCTGTTCAGTTAGAGTGATTGTTCCTACGACTAGGTTAGTTTTGGCAATGTAGCGGTTGAGCGCACGGATGATCAATTCAATGAATGACTTAAATTCCGCATAAACGTGTCCAGCCCAGAGTGCAAAGCCAATTCAGGCCAGTCGATCGTGTGTCCCATCTAGGTATCTGTAGTGATACGTGCGACAGATCCCCCCCAAGAGTTTTGTGGGGTGCTCACACTGAATCCTATCTCTCAAGAAGAAAATCTAGCAATTCCCTACCCTACTTCAAATCCCACAGCGAATATAAATGGCGATCTTGCAGACCTCTTGCCGTTCGGGTTGACTGAGACTGCAAAGCTACAGTTCACTTCGGTCATCGCTAAAGACTCTGAGCTTGTACCCGGAAGGGTTACGAGGGTTGATGGCATCACGACCTTCGTTCAAACAGCATCGATCGACTACAGAGCTGTAAGCACTTTGGCACGTATTGCTCATACCGACGAACTTGAAATCGAACCGGCTCAACCCACGGTTGGTGATTGGGTGCTGATTCGACCTGGACGAGACCAAGATCCTGATGAAATCGAACTGGTTCTGCCTCGTACTTCGCTCCTAACCAGAAAACGGGTGATGCGAGGCAAAGAACAGGGCGATGAACAGATACTCGCCTCGAACATCAATACTGTTTTCGTTGTTCAAAGTGCAACATATTTCAATTCAGGGCGACTCGAACGGGAAATAGCGCTTGTGTGGGGAAGCGGAGCAGTACCGGTCGTTGTCCTTACTAAGACTGACCTGCTGAAGGGAGTTGACCCCGCAGATGTAATTACTCAAGTCGAAGAGTTTGCTCCTGGTGTCGAGATATTCGCCGCTAGCGGAATCACCGGCGACGGCACGGAACCACTTCGTAACTACACCGAATCAGGCATGACCGTAGTGCTTATCGGTGCATCAGGGGTTGGGAAATCTACCCTTGTGAATCAACTAATGGGTCATGAGGCGATGGACACCGGTGAGATCAGAGAATCGGATACTCGCGGTCGCCATACAACAGTGACTCGACAATTGCTTAGACTACCCAATGGTGGAGTGTTGATAGATACGCCTGGGATTCGAACAATTGGATTGGTTTCTGGTAGCGAAGACGCGTTAGCAAAAACGTTTTCTGAACTAGACGAATTTCTAGACGCTTGTCGATTCAGTGATTGTGGTCATAATGGCGAGCCGGATTGTGCGATTGCTGAAGCGATTGCTGACGGGCGACTTTCTCAGACTCGTTTCGATTCTTACAATCGGATGGGTAGAGAATTGCAACACGACGAGTCGAAACATGACCCTGGTGCTAAAACTGAACATCAGAGAAAAATGAAAGTCATTGCGAAGACTTTTAGACAAAAAAACCGCATGGAAAAACGAAAGAATTCTTGACATCAAATGCAGAGAGAGGCGGTTGAATGATCGGCAATGTTGCTCACCTTTGCCGGAATCTTGTGTAACCTCTATCAACGGGTCTTGTGAGACCCGACTGGCGATGCGCCAAACTAACGGTTTTTACGAGCCAATCGTTCCCGCAGGAGTCCGAATTTGATCAGCGAAGTGACAATGCCCTCAATGGGTGCCGACATGACCGAGGGCACCATCGCCAAATGGCTTATGGCTGAGGGCGATTCAGTTAAGCGCGGGGACAAACTTGCCGAAATTGAGACCGACAAGACAGTCGTAGAAATGGAAGCTTATGCCGAAGGTATTCTTCGTAAAATAGTCATCGTCGAAGGTACGCTCGTACAGGTTGGTACGGTTATTGCGTTCATCGGATCTGCTAGTGATGTGGTTCCTGAAATTGCCACGAACGCTCCTACCACCGAAGCTCCAAAAGAGGTGGCAATTGCTGCCACACCAACTCCAGCGCACACACTTGTTCAACAGGCGACACCTGCGCCCGCTCAATCAACCATTGCATCTGTGCCCGGTGGAAGAGTGAAGGCGTCCCCGATAGCTCGGAAGATTGCCGAAGAGAAAGGCATCGATATCGCTACAATTCCGGGAACTGGACCCGGCGGACGAATCACCAAATCAGACGTGGAGAATTTCACTCCATCACCAGCATTCGCCGCTTCAAGTGCACGGGCTACGGTGATGGTGGATGGTTCAGACACGCCGTTGTCTACTATGCGACAGGCAATTGCGCGAGTTACGGTCAAGTCGAAAACAGAGTCACCTCACTACTATGTGACCCACGAAGTGAACATGGGCCCTGCAATGACATTCAGGGCTCAACTCAACGAGGCTATTGTTGATGCTGGCGACCGAGTCTCAGTTAATGACATGGTGCTGAAAGCTGTTGCGACTGCCTTGCTGAAGTATCCGAAGTGGAACTCGTCGTTTGACGGCGACAGGCTGATTGGTCATTCAGATATCAACCTCGGTGTAGCAATCGCACTGGAAGGTGGACTGATTGTTCCAGCGGTGATGCATATCCAGAACATGTCGCTAATAGAGATTTCACGGGCCGTCCGGGATATGAGCAAACGTGCTCGGGGCGAAGGTGGCACCCTAACTCAAGCTGAGATGACGCAGGGAACATTCGGTACCTCGAACCTCGGAATGTTCGGAACCGACACTTTCGCTGCGATTATCGTTCCACCAAATGCCGGGATCATTGCTGTTGGAGCCGTCAAAGAAAAGCCGATCGTCAAGGACAGAGAGATTGTCGTTGGCAAGATGATGAACGCCACGATATCGGCGGATCACCGAGTAGGTGATGGTGCAGAGGCAGCAATCTTCATGGGTGAATTCCAAAAAAACCTTGAGAATCCTGCTCGTTTGATGATCTAGATGGGAGTTCGAATTTGTGATAAATCCGTGATCACCGCTAGTTGGATGATCACGGTACAACGAACATCAAAATCCCCACTTTGCCAGTGGGGCAGTCGATAGGCTCAAAGACGATGTACGTCCGGGAAACATTCAGCACGGAAGAACGATCGGTTCTAGGTCGGTTCTTCACCAATATCGATGGTCCCGTTTTCGCTCTGATCAATCTTCCCGAGGTTGTAAAGGGAGCATTATTCGCCCGGTACAGCCGTTCCCCGAAATCGCTTCGTCGCCTGTTTCTAGATGAGTTCTACGATCAGCCGGAAGTGCCCGTCGAAGAACTTGCTAAAGATTCCGATAATCAAGCACTGGTTTCGCTAAATCGTGCTGAAGGTCTGTATGACCGTGTTTTCTCACAGTTTGGCGACGACTCAGTGGCTCAGCTTGGTGGGGCGCACATAGCTTGTGAGCAAGCTTCGAACATTCTGACAAAAGTGATCGAATGGGGCCGACTTGCCGCCTATCTGGAGCAATCGACACGATATATCTTCTACGATCAGAAGCTAGGCGACAGATATCGGTACACCGCACCACCTGAAATCGAAACCGGCCCGCTTACCGGAGAGTATGCGAAGACCATGGACTGGTTGTTCGACGAGTACTCAGAACTGGTGCATATATGTGTGCCATATTTCGAGAATCAGTTTCCGAGGCAAGAGTCAGACTCGAACTTCATTTACAAGGCGTCGATTCGCGCCAAGTCCTGCGATTCGGCGCGCGGGTTGCTTCCTGCTGCTACCACTTCCAACGTAGGTATTTTCGGAACGGGACAGGCGTACGAATCAATGCTGATTCGCATGAATAGCCACCCGCTCAAAGAGGTGCGTGATTACGCTGGAATGATGCTGGAAGAACTTCGTAAAGTAATTCCGTCGTTCTTGAAGCGAGTAGATTTGCCTGATCGCGGCGGAGCGTGGTCGGATTATTTCCAGGAAAACCACGAGGCGATGGAGCGTATTGCTTCGAATATCGAGGCTGAACCCAGCGAAGTCGACGAGGTAACGCTAGTCGAGTGGGATCACGATGCAGAAAACAAAATCGCAGCAGCGGCGTTGTATTCCCATACTAATATTCCCGATGCCCAGCTTCAATCTATCGTCAATAAAATGAGCGATGCCGACAAAGCTGAAGTCATTCGTACTTACGCGGGTGATCGTGAGAACCGACGACACAAACCGGGCAGGGGGATGGAGCGATCGTTCTACCGCTTCGACGTGTTGTCAGATTTCGGCAGCTTCAGGGATTTGCAACGGCATCGTATGCTGACAATAGACTGGCAGCGTCTTGGTGTGAAGCACGGCTATTCAACGCCACCCGTAATTGAAGAGATCGGTTGGACGCAGCGCTGGAACGATGCGATGGGGCGTATGAGCGAATTCCACCAACGTGTACTCGACGAGCATGGTTCTGACGTTTCTCAGTACGTCGTTCCATTCGGGTTCAAGTTGCGATATTCGATGCAGTTCAACGCCAGAGAAGCCTTCCACATGCTGGAGCTACGAACTTCACAGCAGGGGCACCCTGACTACCGTCGTGTGTGTCAGATGATGCACAAGTTGATTCGGGACAAAGCAGGACACAAAGCCATCGCTGAGGCTATGTCATATGTGGATCATGGGTCCTATGGTCTCGAACGGCTTGAAGCAGAGCGAAGTGCGGAAATACGCCGAGGAACCTCTGGCGCTTAGGCCCCGTTATTGCCTGCAGCTGACTTAGTTCTAGTCATCATCCATGCCGGTACAAGGGCAAAAGCTGCGAGAATTGCACCGTATAGGTAGAACCGTGTAAACACTTCGACTCCTGCGTTGGTGGCGCTATCTACGATTTGCTGTTGCATGTCGGGATCAAGTGAGAAAGCAGGAACATCTGCCACCAGATCGTGAAATTGCACGGTGCCAAGGGCAGTCATCACAGCAAGACCAGCTGTCATGCCTATCATGCGGGATACGCTGAGCAATGCCGAAGCTGCTCCTCTCTGATCGGTTTGGATACCCCTGAGAGCTGTTTCGGCTATAGGCGATATAAGCAATCCGAGCCCGAGTCCGGTGATCGTCAGATGAATAGTGAGGGAGGGCTCGGCTATGTCTATAGTCCAACTCGATAAGAGTAAGAAACCGGTGGTCGTGATTATCAGGCCGGTTATCGCGGGAATTCGAGTACCTAAACGTTGCGTGATGAAACCTCCGGCAATTGCACCTATACCAATGGCAAACGTCATTCGAAGCAATTGTAATCCGCCTTCAAGAGAAGATTTTCCGAACACTGATGCAGCCATCAACGGAACCGTGATCATTCCGATGATTAATACGGCGCCAACGAGAAAGTGTGTCGTGTTAGAGAAATTGAACGATGGGATCCTGAATAACGTTGGTGGGAACAGAGGGTCTTGTGAACGATTGTTCATCACAACCAACAAGATCGATAGTACGGCTGTAACAACAAGCGAAATCACCATTAGAGCATCTGGATCGCCAACTCGGACAAGACCGATTGTGAGAGTCGTTAGGGCGGCAGCGAATATGGTTGCGGTTGGAATATCGATCTTAATGTTGTTGCGTTTGCCGGGCGGGTTTCCCATAATCCAGATCACAGCAATAACTGTGAGTGGAATATTCAACCAGAATGCCCATTCCCACGAGAGCCAAGACGTGACACCTCCGCCCCAAAGCGGACCGAACACACCACCTGCTTCAGCACTCGCACCAATGAGACCGTAAGCAACGGCACGATGCTTACCGTCGACCAACTCGCTAGCGGCAGCGATAGAAATTGGAATTAATGCTCCACCGCCAATCGCCTGGAAAACCCTTGTACCAATGAGCCAATTGTACTCAGGGGCACCGCCGTATAGCAAGCGGGGGATGCCGGGCGAAATGGCTACTAGGGCAGATCCAAGAGTGAAGACCACCATTGCTATCAGAAACGCTCTCCGATAGCCGGTGCGGTCGGATATGCGGCCCATGAGCGGCATTGCTGCGGTGTAACCGATGAGGTAGCCGGTGATCGCCCATGATGCGCGATCTAGTTCGCTTACCCCGACTCTGAGGTCGGACAACATATCCGGGAGAAGGGTGACCACGACCGTTTGATCGTCCGCTGCGATGAATACACCGAAACACAATGGTAGAAGTAGTTTGTACGGTGAAACGATTTGCCGTAGTCGAGTGAACATTGGCTAGATCGGTGGTTCCAGCAAAGTCTGTTTATTGAACTCTAAAAACGTTATCACTCTGATGGTGTCGATTTCGTCCTCAGGTTGAACGATGCCTGAAAGCACGATCTTTTTTAGAAGGTGACTGGTGGCGTCGACCGTGAGTAAAACTGTTGGCAGAGCATTTGGATCGACCGTACCGACGAGTGCTGCGAGAGACTCCGCCGGAATCTGACCTTCGATCATGACGTTTCCGTTTGATGACGAGTCAGCTAGATAAGTTGCTTGCTGAGTGTCGCCCAGAATATCGGCGACTAGTTTCACGGGATCTAGAAATGCGAACGGACTGTCTTCTGGAGCTATTTCTGACCAGACACCCGTTAGTGGGTTGGTCATCCATGTTTGCTCGCCAATCACGACGGCTTCCACTCTTACGAATGCGCGGCCGATGTTCGCTTCAGCTTCTAGGTCGAGTCCGTTTGTGGCCACTAGCCCACTAGCTCTGGTGAGTTCAATCGCTCCTGAAAGCGTCGTATGGCCTGAATCATGGGTTAGTTCGAAGCTGAAACTCCGTAGTCCCGCCGTCGCAACTCGCGAAAGGCTGACCGCTTCGCTAGCTGTAATCAGAGGCGTGCCTGGCACCGGTGCCGGTTCAGCTCTCGAGCAGGCTGCTAAAGCTAAAAGCAGCATCAGCGCAGTAATTGCTGCAAGAGATTTCAGAAGTGTCTTGTGAGTGTGAAGTTTGGCCATTTTTGAAATTGCAACATCAGGTCGAGTCTTCACAATACAACTAATAAATATATGAAAGTGGCGACCATGCGTAGCTTACGGGTCGCTGTAATCTCTCAAGAACCCGAATCGGACGCATCGCAATTTGAATGAAAATTATTTAGATCCCCGTCACAGCGGTCATACACCGAGATTTTTATGAATTTGCGGTCGTCGCAAACAGCTCAAAATCAGTGCCTGCTAGGCACCGCAGTTAGCTACCGGCCGAACAGAATTCGAAGTCTTCCCTGCGTGTTTCAGTTAGTTTCTGCAAAGATAACCATCGTGCCGGAAGGATCGGACCCAAGTCCATTCACCCGTTCTTGGGTAACCATGACGCTTGAATAGAATTGCAGCGGCGCTGGCATTATGAACGCGATTGTTGCAGATCCGATTTCGCTGACACCAAACTGGGCTACAGGGAGTGGCTTTCCATTTCCCATGAGCCAGAGAGTGTAGGCGAATCCAGACTGAGGCTGATCGAGTCCGTGAGCCTGGAAAACAGCTTCATTGCCAACGACTCGAACGGCGATTAATCCATACGCGGCCGTTTTGGTCGCTGTAACTTGCTGGGTATTGTCTGCGAGCCAACTTTCGACTTGATAGCCCTCTTTCGAGGTTACGTACGTCAGCCAAATCTGGTCGCGTAATGCTTGCTTGAGGGCGTTGTTTGCAACTGCGAGTTCTGATACCACCTCTTCCTGGTGAACAACCATTTCAGTGGTGGCGCCGAACTCATCTTCCATGACATCCATCTCAGACTTCATGGAAGCGACTTTGGTTTCTGAGTCCATCATCGTGGTCGATAATTCAGATCGAAGGTTCGCTACTACCGTCGATTCTGCGATTAAGTCAACACGAAGGTTGTTGAAGTCGTTGCTGAGTTGGTCGTTCTGGTATCCCATACCACCGCCCACAACTATTACGAGGGCAGCGGCAGCGGCTGCAACGGCGTACCCCGACTGGAATGAGCGTTGCCACCACGATCTGCGTGACATTGCCCCGTGCGCCGTCGCTAATAGTTGGAGTTGCGAAGGGGTCGATTCTTGCCTCGCCAATTCCATAATATTGGTTTTCAGATGATCCGGAGGCGAGACTGGTGGGACACCTAATGCAAGAAGGTCCACCGTTTCGGATAGTTCTTCGAACTCTGCTTGAACGTCAGGAAATTTTTCAATGTGATTTTCAACGGACGATCGCTGTTCGGCGTGGTCAAGCGCGCCTAAAACGTAGCCAGCGAGATTTTCAAACCTCGGGTCTATATTTTCGTTCGTCTCAATATTATCTTTAGATTCAGTCATGCCTGCGCGCCCGTTTCAGCACTAAGTGCCATGCGTAACTTTTTCAATGCCAGCCGCATTCGTGTTTTTACCGTGCCAAGCGGTTGGCCAGTTTTCGTTGCAATTTCAGTTTGAGTGAGCCCTCTAAAATAGGAGAGTTCGATCACGTTTTTTTGCTCGACCGGAAGGTGCTCCATAGCTGATCGCACCTTGTCGTACTCTGATTGAGCAACCACTGCATCCGCCGGTGATACATCAGTCGATTCGATGTTCAGATGGTCGTCAATATCAGTATTTTCTCGGCTTCGATCTCTTCGTCTCTTCCTCAACTCATCGATAGTTCGATTGTGTGCTATTGAGAATAACCACGTAGTGAACTTGCCTTTGTTCAGTGTGTATGTGGCACCACGTCGCCACACGCTCATAAATACATCCTGTGTAACTTCTTCCGATCCGACGGGATCACTGAGAATTCGTACTGCAAGCGCGAATACCCGGCGACCGTACCTGTCGTACAAAGCCGCAAGAGCCTCTCGATCTCGATCTCCGATCTTCGCAAGCAGTTCCAGATCTTCTAGTCCCTGGTAATTCAAGCGGTTCACCTCGTCCAATCAGGACCCGACCGACCGTGCAATGTATTCGCCGTGCGCGAGTACGTCTAGCCGTTCAGGTAACCATTAGAGAATACGTTAGGTGTGGTGTTACGGTTTTCACGATTCCTGCTATTTATTCAGGAATTCTTCGCCGGATCGAGCAGTCAGTGCTTTTAGCTTTCGAAGTGCGCTCTCTGCCTGTTCAGTGTTTGATCCAGCGGGCGCATGTTCAAGGAACCGGGTGAGCGAATCTAACGCATCTCCGAAGTTCCCCACTTTGGTCTGAAGATGAGCCAGATCGCTAAGGTTTCTCAAGTTCGCAGGGTCAAGTAGCTGAATTCGTTCAGAGGCGGAAAGTGCTAGTTCGTACTGTTTGTGTTTTTCGTGGGCTACCTTGAGGTTACTAAGTTGCCTAGCGAGCATTGCTCTTTTAGAGGCAGGGGAGAGATATTTGCGCTCGAGATCATCGAAGCCATCATTCTTGACGCGATTACTGCCAAGAATGTTAGTGATGCATTCTTTTCGTGAGAGCAGACCGCCGTTGTGGAATGGGTCAACGTAAATGCGATCTTCACCCGATCCAACTGCCACCACAAAGTGCTTGCGAAGCGATATACCTTCGACTGTCACTCCTGCAACCCTCGCTATTTCGATGTACAAAATCGAAAGTGTCATCGGGTTGCCTTTCAGGCGATCGATGACTTCGTTCAGGTGACTGTTACTTGGATCGAAGTAATCTTTGTTGTCACCCGCAAATCCGGCCTTTTCGAACATTACTTCGTGCATTGAGTCGACGAAATCGTAGTTCGTGTAGTGTGGAGATAGGAGAGATTTGACTCGATCACCAAATTGGGCGATTCGGCCTTGATAGGCAACGACGTCTAACTCGGGATATTCGTTCGATGCCGCATACAAGCTTGCCGCACCAAGATTTATCTCGTCATCAGGGCATCGAATCACTCTGGCGAAATTTTCTTTTGGTGAAAGAGGAATAGTTCCCAAAATCTAAAGCTGTGTCCTTTGCTTTGCGATGTAACTCCTGAACCGGAATATGGGCATTCTAGCTGTGCCGGGATTAAGCCGCAAACCGCCAATCATAAGAAACTCTGGACCATTTGACATCCGGTGCAATGGTTGCGAGACTTGCGGTAGGCGAGGCAATGCTTCGCCAGTGTTGTACACAAAATGGTGAACGACACATGGGGAGCTCGGGTAGCCGGGCTGAGAGGGCAGACGATAATACTCTGCCAACCCTTGAACCTGATCTGGGTAATGCCAGCGTAGGAAAACGGCTCATATGCCACATCCAAGCGACAACTACTCAGAAGACAAAAACTTTCTGGTATTTGCGTAGTAATGATGAGCTCGGCCTCTCAACAGACAAACACTGGGATCGACGAATCGGTCGATTCTAAAAACGCGCTTTTGAGCGTTTCGAGTGTTGGTTTCGACTACGAGAACGCAGCAATTCTTGAAAACGTGAACCTTTCAGTTACTAAGGGTGAGTTCGTGGCACTGGTTGGGCCATCGGGCTGTGGTAAAAGCACTCTTTTGAACCTGATTTCTGGTGTTCTTTCCGTTCGAACCGGACATATTCGCTCAGGTGAACATGTAAGTCGAACTGATCGGATTGGAAATGTTTCGTATATGCAGCAGAAGGATTTATTGCTGCCGTGGAGATCAGTCGCAACAAACAGTCAACTCGGCCTTGAATTGCGAGGGGGCAGTCGATCTGAATCAAACGCGCAAGTTAGGAAATTGGCTGAGTCGTTTGGGCTTGCAGATGTTCTCAATTCGATGCCATGGCAACTTTCTGGAGGAATGCGCCAACGCGTGGCACTGCTGAGAGCGGTACTTCCCGACAACCCAGTGTTGCTTCTTGACGAACCGTTCGGCGCGCTTGACGCGATAACCCGTAGCACGTTGCAGCAATGGCTTCTCAATGTTCTTGATACATCGAACAAGGCAGTGGTTCTTGTTACTCATGATGTTGAAGAGGCGATTCTGCTCGCTGACCGTGTACTGGTAATGACTGCAAATCCGGGCCAGATCATCGGTGAAGTGAAAATAGATTTCGGAGATTCATCCTCCGATGCTGAAGTAACGACATCACCTGAGTTCATGATTTTTAAAAGGCGCATCCTTGATCTGTTGAGAGTTCAGGAGATTGCCCCGTGATCATTCGTGGCTCTTTTAAGGCGGCACTACTCAATTGGATCCCGGCCGTTGCGACCACTATAGCGTTGATCATTGCATGGGAAGTGCTGGTCGAAGTTCTAGACGTTAAACGTTGGCTGCTACCCCCACCTAGCGTAATTGGTGCCGAGATTTACGGCTCATTTGGATTTCTTCTTCGTCATACGCAAACAACACTTGTGGAGATCCTGATTGGATTCGCCGTTTCGGTGGGACTCGCCGGTTTGCTTGCTTCAGGAATTGTGTGGTCACGGACTGTCGAACGCACGATCTATCCGCTCATCATTACGTCACAAACCGTGCCGATCATCACGCTCGCTCCACTGCTGATCATTTGGGTTGGGACCGACATCATGTCGAAGGTAATAGTGATCGTGCTGTTCACGTTCTTCCCAATAGTGATCAACCTAGTTTCCGGTCTTCGATATGTGGATCAAGAGATGGTCGACATGTTTCGAACGCTCGGAGCATCTCCTTGGCAAATCTTTCGCAAGCTGATGATTCCGTCAGCCCTGCCCAGTTTCTTTGCCGGGCTTAAAGTTGCAGCCGTTGTGTCGGTAATTGGAGCTGTAATCGGAGAGTGGTTTGGTTCAAGCGCTGGGCTTGGCTGGCTGATGAAAGTCGCTGGCGGCCAATTTCAAACGGCGAAAGTATTCGCCGCGATCGTTTTGCTCTCAATTTTGGCGATGGCATTGTTCGCAGCAGTCGTCGCCATGGAAAAGTGGTCACTCAGAAAGTACCCACCAACTGCGAATCGAGTTATTCGCTTAGGAGAATCATGAAAAAGTTAGTGCTACTTGTAGCAATGCTGACGTCGATAGTGATCGTCGCTTGTGGGAACGGTGAATCGGACGCGAATGCTCCGGTTGCTAATGAGCCAACGACGCTTCCTCCCACCAACGCAACGCCAATACCTACTGAAGTTCCTGAACCGATAGACCTAGTTGTGACACTCGACTGGTTCCAGAATGCAAACCACGCTGGGGTTTACGAAGCTGTCGACAAAGGTTACTTCAGGGACGAAGGACTCAATGTAACTGTTGAGCCACCTGCCGACCCAGCTGCGATATTGGGTCTCGTTGCTAGTGGCGAGAGCGATTTCGCTTTCTACTACCAGCCTGATCTCCTGCAAGCTCGCGAAGAAGGCATTCCTGTTGTGGCAGTTGCGGGTATCGTCCAGAGCCCCCTCAACTCGATCATGACTCTGAAGTCGTCAGGTATCGAAAGGCCGAGTCATCTCAAAGGCAAGAAGATCGGAACCCCGGGTCTTCCATGGAACGAGGCAATGTTGACGACCATGCTAGAGGCCGATGGTCTCACACGTGACGATGTCGAGATGGTCGACGTCGGTTGGGCAGTTAGCCAGGCTCTGATGGCAGGCACAGTCGACGCAATTATCGGCGTTTACTGGACGTACGAATCGATCATTATGGAGAACGAAGGGTACGAAGCTAACGTTCTATTTCCCACCGAGTGGGGCGTTCCAAGCTACTACGAGCTGGTTCTCGTCACTTCGGAAGAAAACGTGAAGAATAATCCGGAAGTGGTCGAAAGGTTCGTAAAGGCATTCAACATGGGTTATGGGCAGGCAGCCGACGATCCGCAAAGCGCGATCGATGCGCTTCTTCGCCTGAATCCTGACGCCGAAATCGACGAAGCTGTTGATCGGGCAGGTGTCGAACTTCTTGCTCCGCTATGGAAGTTGGAAGGTACACCGGTTGGTTCGTTCACTGATGATAGGTGGAGTTCGTTGGTCGACTGGATGAAGGCACAGTCACTGCTCGACGATACGTTTGTGGCAGCTGATGCGTATGATGCCAGCTTTAGCAAATAACTAGTAAACGAATACCCCTCTCTCCCACTTAGGGAGAGAGGGGTATTCGTTTACACGCTCATATCCACTTTTAAAGAGTCGATTCAGTCAATGTGCTGCTAGCCGGAAAAAAAAAGTGCCACTGATGGCTAATAGCGGCGTTGTGGGTAGGCGAGTTGCCCAGTGTGATCGGTGCCGTCGACCTGATAGACCTCACCTCCAGCAAACGTCACGAACAACGTAGATAACGAAGAACCTCCGTATGTGCAGTTGGTCGGGTTATCCGCTGGTGCTGGGTGAGTACGAACTACTCGGCCTGACGGCTCAAATTCGTAGATCATCGGACCGGGACCTGCTGACGAAGAGCCCGCTGTTGCCAAAATCATGCCAGACGCGGTGAGCGTCATCCCGTCGATGCCACGGCCACGACCGAAATCGTGCAGGACTTGATGATCTCCCAGAGTTCCATCATCGTTTACCGGGTATGCCAATAGGCGCTTGGGTTCTTCTGGTTGGTTGGGAGCGTCGGCAACGAATAATGTCTTTTGATCAATCGAAAAAAGAACACCATTTGGTTTGCGGGTGTCGAACGTAACCCGCATCGTGTTCCAGTTGCCGCCGAACGTGTGTTCGACCATGTAGACAGATTCGTGTTCGAGGTTGTTGGCGCTGCCCGAATAATTTGGGTCGGTGAAATAAACGCGACCCAGTTGATCTACGGCAATATCATTCGGCCAGTTCATCGTCTCGCCCTTGAAGGCGTCGCTGATTACTAGCGGTTCAGCGTTTGGCTCTTCGGTGTCGATCTTTGTTACCCGGTGGGCGCCGCCTTCACAACAAAACAACTGACCCTTACGATCGAACGTCATGCCGTTTGTTTGGCCGGTGTTGGTACGCCAAACCGTGCTCTCGTTGGTTTTGGGATCCCAACGAAACGTAGTGCTGGCGGAGCATTCGTTGTAGAGGAGTCCTGATCCGTCCCACACCGGTCCTTCGGTCAGCGTGTCGTGATCTGCGATCTTGGTCCATTTCCAATCGGACATCATTTTTTCTTTCAGGTAGGAGAGGTGTTGGTAGGATTTAGCTTGTGTTGCTTGAAACCTTAGTTAGGCCAGAGTAGATGACCGGTCATGCCGGTATTGCGGGCTACGAGGCAATGACCTTCGATTGACGATACGTAGAGGTCTTCACCGATGAACGTGCAGTTGGTTGGGCGTTTAGCAGGCGTAGGATGGGTCTCAATGATTCTGCCATTGGGATCGAAGACTGTAATCATGCCGCCGGGTCCGGATAGCTCCCAACCTGTACATGCGACGATGTTGCCTTCGCTTGATAGCGTCATTCCGTCGATACCGCGGTGTGGTCCGAAGTCATGGAGCAATTCGTAGTCACCGAGCGAACCGTCATCGTTCACTGGGTAACCGCGAAGTTCACGAGCTTCACTGGCACGATAGTCGCTTTGAGCCACGTAAAGGATTTTGTAGTCAGATGAGAAAATCAGTCCGTTCGGCATGCTCGTGTCGAATGTGCGGCGAACGGGCTTATAGGAATCATCTTCCTGTGGTTCGGCAGATATGATCGACGAAAAACTTATTCCGACATCCGGACTGACGTCGCCCACTCGATCAGAAAAATAGATCGAACCTGACGGCGTGATTGCGAGGTCGTTCGGAGAATTGATCCTACGTCCGTCGAGTCGGTCAGCGATAGTCAGCATCTGACCGTTGGAATCGAAGCGAACGATCTTTCGTCCATCGCCTGCACAGCCGAACAATCGACCTTCGCTGTCGTAATTGAGACCGTTTGTGCCCTCGGTATTTTCTCTCCAAACCTCGACGAGGCCTGTATTTGGGTCGTAAGACATGATTCGATTCATGGCAATGTTGGAATACAACATCTTCTCGCCGTTCCAGACGTTGCCCTCGGTGATCGAGCCGATTACAGGCGCCGCATTCTCAAATTTCCAGCTCATTTGTCTCTCTTTTTCCTTTTCAACTCAGCCTGTGAGGTCGTCGGCTGAAATGATCGATGGGTCAGTTTCTGGTTGAGGACTTTTGTAGACGTTTAATCGCAGCCCAATTGGTCGGCTAGTTCATGAAAATCTTTTGCGAAGTAGTCGAAGTCGGATTCAGGTTCAAGATCGGGTTGTTTTGAATTGCCATATTCATCGGGACGAGTGACCAGCGTTGCTTTTAGTCCTGCATTTATAGCACCCCGCAGATCGCAGGTGTGCGCAGCTACGAGCATCACCTCATCGTAGTCAAGACCGAGTAGTTCGGCGGTTCGCTGATAGGCACGAGGGTGGGTTTTGTACTTGCCCGCGAACTCAGCGGAGAGCACTGCATCCCACGGCAGGTTTGCGTACTTTGCCATGTTGGTGAGGAGTGCAATGTTCCCGTTCGATAGCGAGGTGATGATGTACTTCGATTTCAATCGAGTTAGTCCAGCCGTTGAATCGGGCCATCCATCGAGTCGATGCCAAGCTTTGTTGAATTCCGTAAGTTCGGCTCCATCGATATTCGGAAATCCGTACTGCTCAAGGATTACCTCAAGTCGCTCGCGATGGATCTGATCAACGATCTTCCACTCGTCCTCGCCGGAGTTTACTTTTGCCATCCCTGCACCGTATCCGGCGCGCCAGTCATCGGCAAACTTGTCCCAATCGGCGTCGACCCCGTGTTTAGCACCAAGTTCGGCTGCTTGTCGAGATATCGAACTACGCCAATCGACGACCGTGCCGAACACATCGAACGCTAGGGCTTTGATTTGGCTACTGCTCATTCAATTATTCTCATATGTCACGTTGCGAGCGATGCGCCACATTGACAATCGATCAGTTAATACTCAGGCATAGAGATTGTCGAAAGCTGCCCGATGGGCGGTATTCTAGTTGCACGCGTCGGTCTGTCCAGATCAGACTAGCTGGTTGAACACCAGTTTTGCTGAATTGAATCCCCGTCAGTTACGAGACCATTTTATTTGAGGAATGACTGAACGATGCCCGAGATAAAGCGACTGTACCTAACCGAAGCCGATGTTACTGGGATGCTCGACATGGATCTGGCGCTCGAAGCGTTGGATGATGTGTTCAGGGCACGCTCTGCAGGTGAAGTTCGTAACGAACCTCGACATCGGTTGCCGGCTGGTAATGGATCGATGAACTTCATGGCTGCCACATGGCCCGAACGCGGGTGGGCAGGGCATAAGTCGTACGTGAGTGGCGACTTCCGAGTGATGCTCTACGGCACAAATGGTGAAGGACTGCTTGCTGTGATTGGTGCTGGTCGGATGGGGCAGGTTCGTACAGGTGCTGCATCCGGGATCGCAACGAAGTACATGGCGCGTGGTGACGCTTCTTCGGTTGGGATCATCGGTTCGGGCTATCAGGCTCAGACTCAGCTCGAGGCTGTCTGTGCCGTGCGCGATATCAAGAATGTGAAGGTGTTTTCTCGCACCCCTGAAAAACGAGAGCGCTTTGCTTCGACGATGAGCGAGCGTCTTGGCGTGAATATTCTGGCAGTCGATTCCAAAGAAGCAGCTGCTGAAGGCATGGACGTGCTGGTAGCCGTTACAAGTTCTGTCGAACCGGTGATTACTGGCGATATGGTCGAATCTGGGATGCACATTAACGCCGCAGGAAATAACTCATGGATGAAGCGTGAGTTGGACACTGGTGCGATTGTGAAGGCTGATCTCATTGCTTGCGACGACATCGATCAGAGCAAAATCGAGTGCGGGGAGCTGATGCGTGCAGCCGAAGTAGGCCATTTTGCATGGGAGTCGCTGGTTCGGCTTGATCAAATCGTTGCCGGACTACGAACGGCACGATACTCAGATGACGATGTCACTTTGTTCGAATCGCAAGGTGTGGCGTTCGAAGATTTGGCGGTATGTGGTCGACTATATGAAATGGCGTTGGAACGTGGCATTGGGACGGAGTTGGCGTAGCGGTAGTTCGGACCGGATTCTTTCGCACCTCAGTCGCTGTGGCCTGAGGTGAGGATAACGTTGACGAGTCCACTGATTGCTACATCGTTGTACTTCTCAAAATCACATTTAACGACATATGCGCTGAATCTGATGGCTCAGCGCTTCTATAACGCAGTTGTACTGGGACTGAAGTGGGCTGAAGCCTACTTACCGCCCATGCTTACTACTTCGTGGACGTCTTCATTGGACATCGGCACGCCCTTCGAGGTGTGCGAGTTGACTACCGAAGCAACGTCGGGTGCATCGGTGATGCACAGATCGCTGAGCCATCTGTGCTTGCAAGGACGTCGATGGCATGGGCAGTGAATTCGTCACGTGCGCCACTTGCGATTCGATCTTAAATCTGCTGAACCATTTCAGCGGGCATTTTGGGCATTTCTCGGTGTACGTCTATGAATCGTGGCATGTATATGCCTCCTCGGATTGTTTGAACCCTCGAAACCCAATGGGGTGCGGGTAGTAAGTAGTTGGTTGTTGCTGAATGCCAGCATTTAGGCATTAGCGGGTGGATTGGCTACTGGATCGGGTCCTGCATCACCGCCAGTCGTAGCAGTCGTAAGTCTCGACAGGTAGTGATCCCAACCGCCACCGTGTTCTTGAACAGCGCCGTTAAGCTTTGAGTGAGTTAGGTTGACTAGCGTCGAACCATTGTTTTCTTCGAGAGTGATTTCAACTTTTGATGAACCAACCGTCACCGGGTTTTCTCCACCCTCCCAGCCGAATGTGTAAACGATCTTCTGGTCCTGCACGACTTCGAGAACCTTGCCGCCAGCAATGATGTTGTCGTTGATCTCGCAACGATATTCACCGCCCTCATATGGCTCGAACGTGCAGTTCTGGCCCATCCATGTGCACATGAGAACTGTGGATCAGTCAGATACTTGAACACAGTCGCCGCCGGGGCATCGATCCTTATCTGGCGGACCAAGCTGGTCGCATTTGTTGTTGGTTTTGGCGTGGTCATCGCAGGTTCCTTCGTTTTTGGTTTCTGCTTCAACAGCAGCCTTCAGCCGATCAAGTCGTATGTCCCAGAACATCTCCAGAAACGCTTTTAGTTCTGCCATACCCTCCACTCTCGTTCGATACAGGCGCTTTACGCCAGATCGTCGTTCAACGATCAAACCCGCTGATTTGAGCACAGTTAGATGCTGCGATATTGCAGGTCTGCTCATAGAGAAATTCAACGCTATTGCCCCAGCGGACATTTCTTCATTCTGCACAAGTCGAAGAATTTCGCGTCGTGTCGAGTCGGACATTGCTTTTAGTGTGGCTTCCATGACTTATATGTAAGCATATGTTTACGTAAGTGTCAGCTTACATAAACATAATGACGCTCCGTAACTTCTTGCAATGACATAGAGACGATGATTTCGACTATTGCTCATATGACGTCGAAATATATTCACGACCACGGTGAAAATAATGACGATCATAACAACACGGGCGTACACTCGCCACCGGAAAGCTCAGCAATGGACGGGCCGGTGATAACAAGCATGAAAGAAACGTCTGTGGCACTCGACTACCTGAAACTCAATGAATCGAACTCTACCCGCATACCTGCTGTTGACCTGCACAAACAGGTGTCAGCAATCCTGCAAGGGGTTGGGACACCGGCTGAACACGCCGAGATAACCGCAAAAATTCTCGTTTCATCGAGTCTCCGTGGGGTCGAGACGCATGGTGTAGGGAATGCCGTGCGATATTCGGAGGCTATAGAAGACGGTACTTACACCGTTCCTCAGACGGTAGAAATTATTTCTGAAACCGAAACGACGGCGTTATTGAGTTGTGGTAACGGACTTGGATTTGTCGCAGCTCATCAGGGCATGGAAATGTCGATCGAAAAAGCCCGTAAATTTGGTGTTGGTATGACCACTATCCGTGATGGACATCACATCGGCATGGTCGGCTATTACCCGATGATGGCAGTTGCCGAGGACATGATAGGCATGGCGATGACGAATGCCAGTCGGTCGGTGCGCCCGGCTCTCGGGGCACGACCACGTGTTGGAACGAATCCTCTGGCATTCGGTGCGCCCGCCGGCAAGGAGCGAGATTTCATTTTGGACATGGCGACTAGCACGATTGCTAGCGGCAAGATTGGTCTTGCCAAACGACTTGGCGTGCAGATGCCAGTCGGTTGGGCTGTGACTGCGGAGGGTGAGCCCCTCACCGAGCCGCGAGGCGACAGGGGAGAAGACTGGTCGATGAATCCGCTTGGAGGAACCCGCGAGCAGGGTTCGCACAAGGGGTACGGTCTTGGAGTGGTCGTTGATATTTTGTGTGGTGTACTTTCCGGTGGTGGATACGGTGCGCAACTATCGGGCGGAGAGAACATGACGTGGACGATGGCTATCGATATTGCCAAGTTCCGTGACATCAATGATTTCAAGGCAATGATGGATGAGATGATTCGTGAACTACACGCAACTCCTCCGATGCCGGGCGAGGATGGAGTGCTGGTTGCAGGCGATCCTGAAGCCGACTTCGAGGATGAACGTTCTGTGAACGGAGTTCCGGTCGAAAACGGTCAATACGATGAGATACGAGTCCGAGCCGCTCAACTCGGCGTCGAGGTGTTTATCTAAATGGCAAATAAAGTAAAACTCAACGACTCTAATTCGACGCGGGTTCCTGCTGGTGATCTGCAAAAACAACTTTTGTCAATATTTCAGGGCGTCGGAACTCCTGAACATCATGCGGAAATCGCCGCAAAAGTATTGGTATCTGCCAGTGTTCGTGGAGTCGATACCCATGGAGTAGCGAACGTCGTGGGTTACTCACAAGCTATCGAGAATGGTGTGTACACGATTCCTCAACAGACCAAAGTGATCACAGAATCTGAGACCACTGCGTTAGTGAGCGGTGGAAATGGAATTGGGCTTGTATCTGCATACGAGGGTATGGAAATTGCGATCGAGAAGGCCAAGAACTATGGCCTAGGCATGGTCAGCATCCGAGACGGCCACCACGTCGGGATGGTCGCCTACTACGCCATGATGGCGCTTGAACACAACATGATTGGCATGTCGATGACGACCGCTGCGCCGGCAGTTCGCCCCGCACTAGGTGCTAGAAAGATGTTAGGAACTAACCCAATTGGGTTTGCTGCTCCTGCAGGAGCAGAACGAGATTTCGTGCTCGACATGGCGACTAGCACGGTCGCTAGCGGGAAAGTAGGGCTTGCAAGACGCCTCGGTGTTCCCATTCCGGAAGGATGGGCCGTCACCAATGAAGGGAAAGCCATAACTGATCCCCCTGATGGCGAAAACGATACTTGGTCATTGAATCCGCTAGGTAACACTCGTGAGCAAGGTTCGCACAAGGGCTACGGTCTTGCCATGATGGTCGATATTCTTTGCGGGGTTCTCTCAGGCGGTGGGTTTAGTTCGCAACTCGCCCGCGGGGAGAATATGAGCTGGGTCATGGCTATCGATATCGCACGATTCAGAGATGTCGATGATTTCAAAGCAATGATGGACGATATGATCGGCGAACTACACGCAACTCCTCCGATGCCGGGAGAAGATCGTGTACTCGTCGCTGGCGATCCAGAAGCCGATGCTATGGATGATCGCCTTGCGAACGGCGTGCCAGTCGAGAACGGTCAGTATGCAGCGATAAAGGCGCGGGCAGCAGAGGTGAGTGTTGAGATTTTGATCTAACTCGTTTCGATTTGAACGATCTCGCTTTGACGGTTGCCAGTGATTTCCGGACCATCTTCGCCTAAATAGATATCCATTTCTGATCGCACACCGAACTCGGGCAGGTAAATGCCTGGTTCGATAGTCACGCCAACACCGTTGATCACCGTGCGAGTGTCGTGGGTCTCCCAATCGTCGAGATTAACGCCGTTTGAGTGGACTTCATGGCCAAGTGAGTGGCCAAGTCGATGAACGAAATACTCGCCGTATCCGGCCTTATCGATCACATCTCGCGCTGCTCGATCAAGCTCCCAACCCTGTGGATTGTCACCGTCGAGAACCCGATTTTCGAGTAGTTCGAATGCAGCGTCTCTTGCACCGGTGACTGCATCGAATATTTCCAGGTGCTTTGAGCTAGGCGGCTTACCAAGCTTGGCAGTCCATGTGATGTCGGCTGAGATATTTCGCTGACCCGGTGACTCCGATTTCTTGCGTGCCCAGAGATCGATGAGTAGCCAGCCTTCGCGTCTGATTACCGCTGACTCGCCCGGTTGCGGATCGTAGTGAGGATCAGATGAGTGTTCGTTAAAAGCGACTACAGGTCCGTCATCAAACTCGAGTCCGGCGCGGTCGAATTTTCCCCGAATGTGCTCAGCAATATCGTGTTCGGTAAGTGCCCAGCGAATGTTCTCGCCGACGTATTTGAACGTCTGCTTCAGGATATTGTCGAGAGCGTTCACTGCGAAGAAATGAGATTGCAACTGATCGGGAGTCCATCGTTCAGTTGCGTATTGGATTATGTCGCCCGATGATACGACTTCAGGGCCAAGCGAGCGAACGAGTTCAACTGTTCCTGCGTCGACTCTGCCAACTCTCGGCAATTCGTAGAGTGGTGAATATTCCATGGCAACCTTGACTGCACCGCGTAAGGCAGATTTAAGGCCAGCGACCATCTGATTGCGATTCCCATATGGCGTTATATCTGGTGAGTCGGCAGGAAAGCGCCCAACATCTACTTCATGGACCAATAATTGAGGCTCACCATTCGACGGTACCCAGAGCCAAACCGGTCGTGTGAGGTGCTCCACCCGTCGTCCGAGGGCTGCTTCAAATACTGGGTTCGAATAGCGGTAGTCTCGCGTAAGCCAACCATCGATGCCTATTGTTTGTTGGTACTGGCGAGCATCGTCGAGCGAATTGTCAGAAGGAGCGAGATCGTTGCGGTTCATATGGTTTGTTTTTATCGGTCCTGTTGGGCGATCATCGCCAGTCTTGGCGTACCACGGAAGGTACTCTTCAGCTTACTTCTTCGCCCATTTTTCTTTGCACTTGAAATCGTGGTACTTTCAGATTACAAACCAGTCGGCTATAAGTAGCGGAATAATGACGACAATTAGACCGAATCCTCGTGATGCATTGGCCCAACTGGAGTTGGCACGGGTGAGCGATCACAGACGAAGCTGAAGCCAACCAGATGTATGAATATTCACACGCCAAGTGTAGGCATGCCGAAAAGAATCAAAGCTGGGAAATAGAAAATCTCCATCCAGCTTTTTTTACGAACCGGTGTTGGCGATGCCATAGTCGCCACATGTTACAGCTTTGATTTAGCGAGTTCTGTGTACGAAGCGAGTGCGGCTTCGTAGGCTTCAGGTGTGTTGATATCAAGTCGGACAATCGCTGAATCGAACTTCACTCTGTGGTGGTCGATGTCTGGTTTGCGGAAGATCGAACGAACACCTTCATCTTCCTCGGTGATCTCCATGAGCTCCGGTCGAAGCTGCCCATCGAAAACTAATGGATGCCCGCCATGTCCATCAAATCCGGGTGACGTGACGTCTGCTCTGAAATCGGTGTGAAGTCTGAGGACCTTTTCGATCACCCATGCAGGACGTGGCTGGTCGACTGCCAGTAGCACGATCGAATGAATGACGTCCGGTAATTCCCGTATTCCAGCCTTAATCGAGGTGGTTTTTCCTTCAAGATATTGCGGGTTGTACGCTCTGATGATGCCCGGTCGCTCTGTCAGCAGAGGAGCCATCTCAGCGTCGTACTTACCTGTCACCACAATCACTTTGTCACAGCCACCCTGAAGCAGTGAATTCATCTGATATTCAAGAAGAGTGGTCCCCCGCCATGGTAGTAGTGCCTTCGGGCTGCCCATTCGATTGGACTCACCAGCCGCCAGAAGGATGCCAACAGCGTTAAAATTCGGCACGTTAATCAGCCCCTACCGGCTCAACCGGTTCATCGCGACGCTCCGCTTTTTCTGCGGCTTTGTCGATCAAGCGTTGGTCGAGTTTTAGAGTGCCACCGTTTCCGCCAAGACGAAACCCAACGATCTCCGACATGATTGAAAGGGCGATTTCTGCAGGTGTACGTGCTGAGATATCGAGTCCGATTGGTGAACGAACGCTTTGAACTTCTTCCATAGTGAAACCTTCGGCAAACAGTTCTTCAAAAATAAGAATCGTCTTGCGTTTGCTACCAAGAAGGCCAACGTAGCTCGCTGGAGTGCGCATTGCTGATGCTGTAGCTGAGGCGTCATAGCGATGTCCGCGAGTGGCGATGACGATGAACGAGTTTGTGCCGATAGGCAGTTTTTCGAATGCAGAGCCGTAGTCGGAAACGACTGTTTGTTCCGCTTCCGGGAATCGGTCAGGGTTGGAAAATTCTTGCCGGTCGTCGATCACGAAGATGCGGAAACCGAGAGTCGACGCAATGTTCGAAATCGCTTTTGACACGTGTCCACCGCCAGCAAGAACGAGCGTCGGAGGAGTTGTGTACGCCTCGACGAAGTATTCGGCCCCCGATTCAGTAGCGATGTAATCATTCTTGCCCATCGCCATCAGTTTTCTGGCTTTGTCGATTGCGTTCGAATCGAGTTTTTCACTGCCAAGCGAACCAGAAGCGGAACCGTTCTCACGAATCAGCAATTTAGAACCTACTGAAAGGTTCGATCCTTCAGGAGCCTTCATCAGACTTGCGACAGCGACTGGTGCTCCGCCTTCATAGGCAGCAATTACTTCGTCATTGAATTCTTTAGATGCCTGTGGTTTGCGAATTGGATCGAGTAGAAAGTACATCGTTCCGCCGCAGACCAGCCCATCTTGGGCAGCGAGGTCTTCATTGAGCTCGTAATCGCGCATCTCGGCTGGGCCACCGCTTTTTAGCAATTGGGAGGCAGCAAACCAGATGTCGCCTTCCACACAACCGCCACCGAGCGTACCGACACCTGAACCATCGGCGCGTACCAGTAGCTTCGCCCCGGGTTTTTGAGGCGTTGATCCGGAGGTTTTGACGACGGTGGCGACAACCATTTCGTTGTCATCGTTTATCTCGTCTGAGAAAGCTCGAAAAACCTGTTCCATGTGTTACTCGACGTTTCGTGGAAGCCTTGTGTGGGTTGGATGCTTAATGACCTTACGGGTGCTTGCGCATCTACTTAATTGTCAGTGTCATCATGAAAAACACCAGTTCAGATTATCATAATCGAATACTATTCTTGTTCATTTCGTGTGCTGTGGTAATGTCCTGTTCCACTCGAAATTGAACTATACGACTACTTAAGTCATTTAGGAGTGCTGGATGCCGAACTATGAAGGTTTGCTCGCTGAAACCGTGACTTTCGAAGGTGATGGCGGCGATGTGATCAACGCGTACCTAGCACGACCACTCGGACCCGGACCCTATCCAGGTGTGATTGTTGTTCATCACATGCCGGGTTGGGACGAGGCGACTAAAGAAATTACTCGCCGGTTCGCTCATCATGGCTACGTCGCCGTCATGCCCAATCTCCACTACCGAGAGGCTCCTGACAGTACACCGGATGATGCAGCGGCGATATCTCGCTCGGCTGGCGGGGTGTCTGACGATCGGTTTATCGGCGATGCGGAAGGGGCGGCTAGGTACTTGGGTCGGTTGCCATATTATTCAGGGAGCACAGGAATTATTGGATTCTGTTCAGGTGGACGCCAAACATATCTTGCGGCTGGGCGTATGAAAACGATAAATGCTGCGGTTGATTGCTGGGGTGGGCGAGTTATAGCGAAGCCTGAAGAACTAACCGAAAAACAGCCGGTTGCACCGATCGATTACACCCCTAATATCACGGTTCCATTGTTGGGAATATTTGGACAGGACGACAGCTCGCCATCTCCAGAGCAGGTCAATGCCACGGAGGTCGAGTTAAAGAAGCACGGCGTAAACTACGTATTCCACAGGTACGAGGGAGCCGGTCACGGTTTCTTCGCTAGCGATCGACCATCCTATAGACCCGTTCAGGCGAAAGAGGCGTGGGGTGAGGTTTTCAAGTTCTTCGGGGCAAATCTCTGAACCTAGTGGGGGGTAATATCTCTATCACTTTCATCACGGTGGGTGCGGAAAGCGTCCGGTCTTGCAACTTGACGAATCGCACCTTTCCATATTTCGACGGCGTCGGTTTTTTCGAGTTCTTCTTCGGTGTAGCCGTGAAATTCAAGGGAGTGATGTTTTACTCCGCTGAGTATCTGATCCAGCGAATCGCCAGTTAATTCATATCCGCAGGAGTAGCCCATGTCGGCACAGGTAATTGTCATCGCCATGTTGGAACTCCTCTGAACGTGCTGGCTAAGGCCTGATGATGAACTTTGATCGCACTCAAAATAAAAAGATATTTTCAGCAAGTCTACTGATTCGCAAGCGTGAATGAGATGCATGGTGGCTCGAATCGATTCTTATTCCATATGGAGACGGTAAATGTGTACATGGATTATCGAAAAAGCGGAGATGGAAGGATCGGCCAAAGGACCCAATGGTTGGTTTAAGCTGGCTCAGGCGAACGTTTACTACGATCACCCATATGATGCGCCGATGGATCATGCATTGGTCATAGATTTTGTGAAGAATCCAAATAAGCCTGAAGGTCGCGTTGCGATCGAAATCAGCGCGGAATCGGCGCGGCGACTGATCGGGAGTATTCAGACTGCTCTCGAGACAGGCGAACGTGAGCACTCGTTGGGATGAGCTTCGATTCTGGAGAAATTTTTGATCCTTCTGCCGTCTTCTACACGGAGTTCAGGGGGTCGTATCCAAACTCGTTGTTCGCACTGATACGTGAGCATTTCTCGCTGTACGGAAGTGGGCGACTTTTGGATGTTGGTTGCGGCTCGGGTCAGATTGCCATTCCGCTGAGCCAGCATTTTGAACAGGTTGTAGCGGTCGATGTGTCAGAGGAAATGGTGGCAGTGGCGCGCCAAAACGTAACGGCGTCCGGACTTTCAAATGTGGAATTTGTCGTGCTGCTCGGTGAAGATATTTCTTCTTTGGCGAGAGCAGGGAAGTTCGATTTAGTGACTTACGGTAGTTCCCTTCATTGGATGGACATACCGAAAACCTTCGCCGCATCACATGATCTACTGAGAGATGACGGTGGTATAGCGATCTTGAGCATGCGGAGCATCTGGGGTGGGGATTCCATTTGGGAGCAGGTGGTCATTAGTGTCGTTAGGAAATGGTTGGGAGAGAGTAGACGTGCAGGGGCTAGCGCATTATTTCAGCCCATCATTTCGTTTATCCAAGCGCTGGCTGATGCGGGATTTTCGGCAATCGAAGAGGGCAAAGTCGAAGTGGAGTACTGTATCGGTATTCCGTTCATAATCGGGCATCTCTATTCGACTTCATATGCCAATAGCGGTTTATTCGGTGATCACATCACAGCGTTCGAGCATGAATTGACAGAAGCATTGTTGGCACTGGAACCATCCGGTGAATTCGAGTGGTCACCGGGTGCGGGATACATCTTGGCTCGGAAGTGAACTGCGTTAGGCTCTGCTTAGTCGTTCCGCAGCATCCTGAACCGATCTGACGATCTTGTCATATCCGGTACATCGACATAGATTTCCCGCGAGCTTCAGGCGGATCTCGTTCTCTGTCGGATGCGGGTTTTCGTTGAGCAAGGCGGTCGTTGCGATCATAAATCCTGGAGTGCAGAAGCCACACTGGAGTCCGGAATTCTCGACGAATGCATCCTGAACTGGTGATAAATGACCGTGGTCGGCGAGCCCTTCGACGGTCGTCACTTCTCGCCCATTGATCTCAGGAGCAAGGACGAGGCACGAGCACGACGACTTGCCATCGATCATTACCGTGCACGCTCCACAGTTGCCGTTGGAGCAACCTTCTTTGGTGCCGGTTAGTTTGAGATGATCGCGGAGAGTTTCGAGCAGTGTCCAGGTCGAATCGACTAGTATCTCGTGTTCAACGCCGTTCACAGTTGTTTTGATCTGTTTCTTACTCATTTAAGCGAGTCGCTCCATGCAGATATTCAGGGTTCGTTTGGTCAGGACTCTGATCAATTCTTTTCGATACTCAGCGGAGCCACGAACGTCGGTGATTGGCACAGCGGAACCGACCGCTATATCTGCAGTTTTGTCGATAGCAACAGCATCGATGACTGTACCTTCAAGAAATTTTTCGGCTGCGTAAGCTCGAACTGGAGTTGGTGCCACCGATGCGAGAGCGATACGTGCCTTGGTGACAACTTTGGTTGAAGGATTGATTTCGATGAGCGAACCAACTCCGGCTACAGCGATGTCCATCTCGTTTCGTGGAATGAACCGTAGGTACGCTGATGCTGTGTTTGCCGAGGAAGCCGGGAGAACTAATTCTTTGAGAATTTCACCCTTTTGTAAAACTGTTTGACCGGGACCCGCAAAAAAATCTATCAACGGAATTTCACGTCCACCGGAGGCACTTGCCGTGTGAGCGACCGCTTCGTGGATGAGGAGTGATGGAATGGTGTCTGCCGATGGTGCTGCATTGCAGACATTACCACCGACGCTTGCACGATTTTGAATGTGAATAGAACCAACGAGTTCTACAGCCTCGGTTAGGGCAGAAAAGCCACCCTTTTCAAGTGTGAACTTGTGAACATCGGTACAGGAGACAGCAGACCCGATTCGTAGTCTCGATCCGTTCGACTCAAGAGTCAGTAGCTCGGGCACTCGCTTTAAGTCCACGACAAGATCGGCGTTGCGTCGGTTGTTCTTCAACTGGTCGATGATATCGGTGCCACCAGCGAGAGCGCGTACCTCACCGGGTCGAGATAACAGTTCGAGCGCTCTTGCTAACGAGGTGGGTGCTTCGTAATCAAAGTTAGGCATTCGATCGTGCTTCTCCAGTTTTTGCGTGACTTAGCGTTTGATTAGACAAGTGAGCGAAACCTAATACGGGCGAGATTATATGCCTCTAGCCCACCCTGTATTCAGCTAACGTGTCCCATTTTGGGACGAGACCGAGTCCGGGTAGTTCAGGGGCGTAGACATAGCCATCCTTTATCGCCAGTTCATGCTCCCAGACTTTGCCATGCATGGGGTTTACCGAGTCACGGTAGTACTCGAGGATGAGACCGTTCGGAATAGCAGCCACCAGATGGATATGGACTTCCTGCGCACCGTGCGGGGCAACGTCTAGGTCGTTCGCTTGAGCGAGTGCTGCGACTTTCATGAACTCGGTGATTCCACCAAGAATCAGTGCATCGGGTTGAAGAATGTCGGCGGCACGGGCATTGATCATGTCCCTGAAACCATAACGGGTATATTCGTTCTCGCCAGCAGCGATCGGCACTGAGGTTGCGCGGGTTATTTCAGCTTGTCCGATATAGTCGTCTGGCTCTACCGGTTCTTCGAACCAGAAGAGGTCATACTTTTCAACTTTTCGAGCGAACTCGATCGCCTGATAGTGCCGGTAGGCGTTGTTGGCGTCGACCATTAGGCGAACGTCTGGACCGATTGCGTCACGGCAGACTCGTACCCGCTCGATATCCTCATTGATTGAAACTGCACCAACTTTGATTTTTACAGCACGTGCGCCAAGATTGACGTTGTCTTCCATCTCTTGAGCGAGTTCCTTTAGGCCTTTCCCTTCCTCGTAGTAGCCGCCCGCAATGTAGGTGTCGACCTTGTTCGTGAAGCCGCCAAGCATCTTGTAGATAGGCATGTTGGCAATCTTGCCTTTGATATCCCAAAGTGCGATATCTATACCGGAAATGATGCGAGTCGAAATACCTCGCCGCCCCACCAGTTTTGGTCGCCACATTGCGTGCCAGAGAGCTTCATTGTTGAGCGGGTCTTGGCCTATGAGTCCCTTCTTGAAGTGCTCAACGAACGATGCACCGACTTCCGGTGTGGCCTCGATTCCACCAGCAAGACCGATTCCCTGTAAGTCGGGATCATCAGTGTCTATTACAACAATGTTCAAGAGATTGTGTGTATATGTGTACAGCCCGTTGGTGATAGGAATGGCTCGTGGCCATTTGAACATTTCTAGTCGTACATCGGTGATTTTCATCGAGAATTGCCTTTTATTTCGCCTTGAGATGGCTAGCATCCCATCACTGAACATTGAAGTCGGGCGGAGTTTAGCAGCGGTTGAGGTTATGTGTGGTGATCAAACGAGAATGTTGAACATTTCAGTAATAAATGTCTTCAACGGATAACCAATTCTTTGGGTTCAATTCAGCATGGTAAGTGCTACCTTTGGAAGTATGGAAAGTACCCCTTCACAAGATTCATCATTCCGCCAGAGTTACATAGAACGCGACCGTATCGAGGAAAATCGCTTCGAAGACGACCGTCGCCGTAGGCACGGAATGGCTATTGCACTAGTTCCACTCGGAATTGCAATGGCGTTGATCATGCACTACACCAATATCGTAGTGGCGATTGATGATGCCGACTGGCAGTACGTCCTACATCGTCCAAATCTGGTGAACGTGCTGAAGCTCTCGCTGGCACCGCTGATTGGCGGCGGTGTAGCGATGTTGGTAGCGGGTTTGATCGCTACTGCAATTGCGGGTAGGGAAGGGCGTTTTCTTCCACTTGTGTTAACCGTCTTTATGTACATGATCTTCATGCCACTGACGGTTGGACTTCTTCTGCCTGTGAACCTGTTCTTGCTTGATATAGCAGGATTATCGGTGGTCGAAATTTCTGTGGGTGAAGCGATTTCTTCGTGGATATTTGGGACACCGTTCTTCGTGCTTACCTACGCCATGACTGGCATGAAGCAGGCCTTTTGGGCTGGCGCTGGTGCAGTATCACTCGGCAGCGTGGTATTTCAATTTCTAGGGCCTAACAGTCAATCGTTCAGTTTGAAGAAAACGGCAACCGCCACGACTATCGTTAGTTTGTTCGTCGTGCTGGTAGTTATGTTGGGGCCACTGGGTATCTTTGAAATTCTCTTTAACCAGTTCCGAGCTTCGTAAAAAAAAGACAAACCAGTTCCGGGTCCCCTTGAATACCTCAAAATCGCCGATTTTTATTCGTATGCTGTAGGATCATCCGGTCTCCCCCTAGTTAGTCTCTAGCCTGCGAGCTTCATTTGGAACACCTCCTAGAAAAATCGCTCGACGATCAATATGCGATGGAGCGAGAGCGTAAATCTGCCGAAGATGTTCTCAATCGTCGCTTGATCTGGATCATGTTGCCGTTGGGTATCGCATTCGCGATTGCTGCCTTATATCTCGATATTTCCACTCGAATCGCAATCCCCGTGTTGATCGATAATCGAGAGCAAGTGGGGATTCTCGGGCAACGAGCCGATTACGATGTGTTCCGCCTGAACCTTCTCGCCTTTGTTCGGATGGTTCCGGCCGCTGTAGTTGCCGGTGTGTTGGCTACATGGTTAGCCGTGTGGGCGGGAACATACTATCGTCGAGAGTTCATTGCCTCGATGTATGTGCTTATCGGAGTTGCGTACTCAGCTGTACTGACGGCACGTCTCGGTGTGTTAATACCGTTGAACATGTACGTGCTGGAGAAGATTGGAGCCTCTATTACCGATTCTGAGATCCCTCAAAGCTCTGAGATTTCCTTGTTTCAAGGCGATGTGGCTGCAATGGCACCACTCTCTTATGTGGTCACTGGCATGGAACGTGGGATATGGGCGGCAGCCGGTTTGCTCATATTTGCGTTGATAGGGATCCGTCTTGCCGGTGGCTTGGGAACCGCAGCTGGATCAGTGAAAGCCATTACTTTCAATACCGTATTGGCGATCATAGTGCTATTTGGATTGCTTGCAGGCCCAATCGGCATTCATCAGTTTCTTTTCGACAGATTCGTTCAACCACCTTCAAGAGCGATGCTTGAAGTTTCGACTGAAAAAAACTTGCATGGCGCTACCAGCTGAGAGCAAAACCTACGAGCTCTGATTACTTCCCGAGAACGTTGGCCAAGGCAATACACGAGTCGACAGATTGTTCACAGAGCATGACGGTGTTGCCGACCACAGCGAATGCCTTGTACTTAGTGACCGCTGAAGAGCCCGCACCCCGATTACTGGAACCAAACTGACCACCTTCTCTGAAACTTTGATCGATTGCTTCAGAAGCGTTTTCGAAACCGACGGTCTTTGCGACTTCGTGTGACTCGTAGAAGCGAACTTCTATGTCCTTGGCGTTGAAGAACCCGTACCAAATGTCATTCGCATCAGGAACGGTATCTGTATCGAACTGCTTTGACTTCTTCCATCCGGCTGCAACGTAATCTTCGAGAGACAGTGTCTTGGCGGGCTGGAGAATTCTTGACACTTCTGCTAGACCGTCATCCGTCTCGCTGGCGAGTACTCCGCTTGCCGTGGCAGGAGAATCGGAGTTAGAACCGCAAGCAATCGCCGAAACCATCACTCCAAATAACAGGGCGAGTAGCAACCAGCGTGTGTGTTTGAAGAATGAGATGCGGCTCATAGTGTTCGACATACCATATAACCTTTACGTTCAGGATCGGTTGGAGTGCTTTATTTGTGGGTTGGCGGAGAGACTACCAAGTGCTGTTGGTTACCACAATGGTTCGATTGGTCGACATCGAACGGTAATTGCTAAGAAGTTGATGGGTGAACTCGTTTCATCGTGACCGATTGGCGACGAAGTGCCGATTGAATGTCGTTTGAATGCAGGGCGACAGTCGTTTGGAAGTGAGACGATACGCAAGTAATTTGAGCAGAGCCGGTTTGAATTGAACTGTTGCTCCTCGGGATTCTCGTGAGAGAATCAGTATTGCTCAAGCGCGTAACTCCGAGTGCCTCCGCACCGTCGTACCGCTATCGTGGGCCCGTAGCTCAGTTGGTTAGAGCAATCGACTCATAATCGATTGGTCACAGGTTCAAGTCCTGTCGGGCCCACCATTTTCGCTGCTTAGTGCTTGAATACGAGTTCAAGTAACTGATTTTGCCCCTCATGAATATGTGAGGTTCACGAAATGGAAAACGCTGATACAGCAGTCGATTACGTCATTTATTTGGACTCTTTTGCTCTATCCCTAAAAGTGGAGGGACTGAGGCCGCACACGATCTCCTGCTACGTCAGAGAAGCACGAAGATTGGGAGAGTGTTCAGGCTGGATTCCCCCCGTTCAGCTAAAGACCAAACATGTGCGTGAGTACATCGACTGGCTGTCTGATCGAGTCGCACCACCAACTGTCACGGCTGCTCAACTGGGTCTGCGTAGGTTCTTTAGATTCCTTGTGGACGAGCAAGAGATCGCCAGCGAACCTAGTGCCAAGATCAAGCCGGTTAGGTTCCGAGTAGAGCCCCAACCCACTTACTCACCATCAGAGATTGCAATGCTTCTCAGGGTATGTGACTTGAAGACGCCGAATGGCGTGCGAGATAGAGCAATAGTCACTGTGCTGTTCTATACCGGCGTCAGAGTAGGTGATTTGGTTTCAATGGGACTTCCAGACTGGGTGAACCGTACAGTCACCGTAGATGGGAAGACTGGCGTTCGTATCGTGCCACTTGGAGACACATCTTTAGCTGAAGTGCAACGGTATCAACGACGGTGGAAGCTGAGAGGTGACTCACTGTGGCAAGGCAAGAAGGGCAAGATCAACGAGTCTGGCGTGGTCCAGATGATTCGTCGCCTGTGCCACAAGGCTGGCGTTGAGTTCAAGGGGGTACATGCATTCCGTCGGACTGCTGCTGCTCAGATGAAACGACTGGGGATGAACGATTCAGACATCTTGGAAGTTATGGGCTGGAAAGACGTAACTATGCTCAGGCGATACACATCTGCCGTGGCAACAGAGCTGGCTCAGGTCGCTCACAACCGTTTCAGTCCTGGAGATTCGATCTGAACAGCGAGCATCTGCTGCTCTATTAGTTCAAGCTTCGACCTCGGGAGTATCACTGTTCGAATCTGTGTCTTGGAGTTCCGGTTGACTAGCAGGTCGGGGCGTTCGCCGAGCAGGTCTTCGATGCCCTCTGTCCAAGAATCGTTCTAGGTAATCAACAAGATGTCCTGCATCGTCGACCAACTGACTTGGGGCCGTTGGCTGGTGAGCTATCCAGTCTCGCATATCCCCCAAATCTCTAAGCGCTTTCGGGTGAATGCGTGAATCTGTGTCAATACTCACCAAATACTCCCTTGGCAGCAATAGTTCAGGCGTGTTGATCGTCCGTTGTTGTGCTCTCAAGATTTCGAGCATTTCTTCGAGTATCGCTGAAGACATACCGTTTTCAGTATCCCTCGTGGCGGTCGGAACATCATCGGTTACTTCAATTGCATCAAGTTTTGCTTTGAGGGTGGGCCAGTACATGTCGAAGACTTTGTCTAATCGCTCACCTTCGAGGAATAGTTTTTCTCCGCAGCTGTTTATAGAGTGAACCAGCTTTCGTGTGTCATCCTCATTGTCAAGAGTGGATTGGAACTGAACCAATGGCCCAGTGACATCCACCCTTTTGACTCCGAACAAGTACGGCGCAACTCTCGACGCGCACGACAAGTTCATTGCATCGGATGCTTCAAGCTTTGTTAATGGGGCAATTCTCCCGATGGATGCCGACAACTTGGCGCTAAATGCTGGTGGAACGTATCCGGAAAGCCCACCAGCATACGCCTAGACATTGTTTTGGCTGTCGCACGCTTGATCAGGGCTATTTATTGATCGTTCCTTTGGCTCGCTCTATTTGGAGGCGCACGATTCTGATCTCCTCGTACGAGTAGTGGTCACCAAGCTTTTCTTTCACAGGTGCGAGGTATCCGCTGTCATCCAAGCGTAGTGCGGCTTCGATCATAGTGACCCTCTCGGGCGTAGGTAACAGTTGATCGAGATTGAAGCTCGGGTCGGATCGGACGATCTTCTCTATATGGGTCGAGATCGTGTTTGACGTAAATCGCCGATCCCGGGCGATCTCTTCGACGCTGAATCCATCTGCCAGCAATCGCTTGGTTTCGATGACACTCCTGCTAAGTGAAGACTTGTTATCTGAAGAAGATTTACGTGCGGATTTTTTACGCTTCCGAGGGGGAAGACCTGATCTAACTCGAGGTGATAGCCCATTTTGGTCACAATATTCAACGATCAGAGATAAGAATCGATCTCCAAACTGCTCAAGCTTTGTAGCTCCAACGCCTGATATCGAACTGAAAGTATCGAGTGAATTCGGCATGTAATAGGCCATTTCTCGTAAAGCAATATCACCAAAAATCACGTAAGCAGGAATGTCTCGCTCGGCCGCAATTTGTTTTCTGAGTGCTCGTAAAGAGGTAAAGAGTTCTGGGTCTATATCGAGATTTTTGCTGTTTGACCGTTCGTCCATTCCAAAATTTGAGTGAATTTCGAAGGCCTGTGGCACTCGGGACAATGTAAGTGCTTCGCGCCTATTGAGAAACTCTCTACCTGCCTGAGTGACAGAAAGCGTTCTGAACTCACCTACCGACACCGCTATGTGCCCTTCGTTTTGTAGTAACCCGAAGAGCTCTCGTAGCTCTTCATCCGATACGTTGGAGGCGATCCCATGCACGGAGAGTTGATCGTGTTCGAGCTCTCGAACACGTTTAGCCTTCGATCCTCTAAGTACGTCAGCCACATGTTTAGCACCAAATCGCTCGCCGGTTCGGATAATAGCCGAAAGAATTTTTTGGGCTATTTCGGTCGCATCAAACTCCTCTTTGACCGCCAGACAGACATCACATCCACCACAGCCGTTAGAAGGTTCATCTGGGTCGTCTGCCGAATCGGTGTACGTCTGATCACCGAAGTAATCGAGCATGAATCGTCGACGGCACGTTAGAAGCTCGCTGTAGTCGACCATCGCCGAGAGTTTGTCAGAAGCGTGTTGACGTTCGGCTGCATCCTCGATTCGGTTAATAAAGAAGTCCTGTTTTACTCGGTCACCGAACGAATAAAATAGTACGCAATCGCTTGGAAGCCCGTCTCTGCCGGCGCGCCCAGTCTCTTGGTAGTAACCCTCGAGAGATTTAGACAGGTTGTAGTGAACTACGAGCCGGACATCAGGTTTGTCGATGCCCATGCCGAATGCGATTGTCGCTACGATGACCGTAATTTCATCTTTGATGAACCGCTCTTGTGTCGTTCGTCGTAGAGCGTTGTCGAGACCAGCATGATACGCCGCAGCTGAAATTCCACGCTGCGACAAGTCATAAGCGAGATTCTCGGTATCCTTCCGAGAGAAACAATAGATGATTGCCGATTCGTTTTTGTGGTGTTCGATAAGCTCGAGTAGTGCTTCAAAAGATCGCTGCTTTGACCGTACGGAGTAAAAGAGATTGGGACGGTTGAAACTGGATATAAATGATTTACCGTTATCGAGGCGAAGCTGCTCAGCGATGTCACGCCTGACTTCCTCGGTCGCTGTCGCCGTGAGGGCTACGACAGGAATTCCTGGCAGGGTTTGACGCAGACTCTTTAGGTTTCGATAATCAGGACGAAAATCGTGCCCCCACTCTGAAATGCAATGCGCTTCGTCAATTGCAATCAAACTAGGCGGAGCAGAGGTTAGAAAGTTACGAAACCTCGCAGTTCCGAGTCGTTCAGGAGCGACATACAGGATTTTGAGATCACCGTTTGCAGTTTTAAAAAGGACCTGTTCATTTTCCTCTGGAGAGAGAGTGCTATTCGCAAAAGCAGCGGGAATTCCGTTCGCTTGAAGCGCGTCGACTTGATCTTTCATCAACGCGATTAGGGGCGAAACTACCATCGTGTACCCGTCCTGGCACAGCGCTGGTAGTTGGTAACACAGCGATTTTCCCGCGCCTGTTGGCATTAGCACGAGTGAATCGCTGCCAGCGAGGACATTCGAGACAATATCTTCTTGGAGTGGTAGAAAACTGTCGAATCCGAACCGGGATTTGAGAATGGAAAGGATGTCTGGATTACTGATCATTTTTGAGAACGTGGTATGGGATCTATGACTCGGGAAACGATGTGCTATTCAAGTAAATGGCTCGGAACTTAGGAACGTTCAATTGTGAACCCCGTGTGGAGTAAAACCCAAGCGGTGATGACATGTACTATTGCTGATCACCTTACGAGAACTGTCAACAGAGCACAGGATTCACAAGTTAGAATTTGCGTCGCTAAATAAAATGCTAATTGCGTTTTGAATTTTCCTTCTGGAGATGCTTTGTTGCCACGAATTCTAATCGCCGGGATTGCTCAAGAAATATCGTCATTTAATCCGGTTCCCACTGAGTATGAATTGTTCTCGATACAGCGTGGTGACGAGGTTTTTGACATTAACAAGGGCACCGCTACGGCCTTTGCAGGTGCGATAGAAACATTTGAAAACCAGATAGATGTCCAACTGACAGCTACGTTTGCTGCTAAAGCGGTTAGCGCCGGCCCTATGTCGGCGGTGTGCTGGAGTAAATTGTCGGCTGAATTTCTCGATTCTCTTCGGCCGTATGTTGGTAGCGTCGATGCGATATACCTGTCATTGCATGGATCCATGGGCAGCGAGAGTGAACTTGATCCTGAAGGGTGGGTTCTCGAACAGACAAGATTGTTGTTTGGGAACGACGTGCCTATTGTGTTCTCTCTCGACCTGCACGGCATTCTGACCAAAAAAATGCTGCAATTTGGCAATGGTGTGACTGCATTTCACACTTACCCACACGTCGATTTGTACGACACCGGCAAACGAGCTGCTTCGTTGCTGCTCAAGATCATGGCAGGTGCTAAACCGGTTATAGCGAGAGTCCGAGTCCCGGCGATTGTTCGCGGGGATGAATTGAAGACAGACACCGGTTGTTTTGGCGAGCAAATCCGTCAAATAAAAACCCTAGAAGCTGCAGATGAAATTCTTTCTGGAGGATTCCTTATCGGCAACCCGTTCACTGATGTACCAGAATTGTGCTGTCAGGCTTTCATCATCACTGATGGAGATCAGGAAAGTGCCGAAAAGATTGCAATGCAGTTAGCATCCGAATTCTGGGGGAACCGAGAAAAGATGCAGTCGAGGTTGATACCGCTGGAGGATGCGGTGTCGGAAGCTTCGTCGATGACAGGCCCGATTATTTTCACTGACGCTGCGGATGCGCCTTCCTCAGGATCACCGGGGGATTCCAACTCGATCATTGCAGAGATGGTTCGTACTGGGTATCCGAATACCGTCCTTGCGTCAATCACGGATGCAGGAGTTGTCCAGATGGCAATTTCTGCAGGAATCGGAGGTAGTTTTATGGCGAGCATCGGTGGATCGCTCGACCCAAGATTTACTCCGTTGGAAATGGGATACGAGGTGAAGCTTCTATCAGACGGAAACTACATTCTTGAGTCATGGGGCGTGCCTCAGTATTCGGGCCCGACCGCGGTGTTGAAGAGCGGAATTTTTACCCTAGTCGTGACTTCTCAACCGGTGAGCCTTTTCGATCGGTCGCTTTTTCTTGGGCAAGGGCTTAATCCCCAAAATTTTCATTCCATCGTAGTGAAGTCACCGCATTGCCAGCCACGATTCTTTGATGATTGGGCTGAGCACAATTTCAATGTTGATGCCCCGGGTTCCACAAGTGCGAATTTGCGATCTCTTGGACACACAATATGTGAAAGACCGATCTTCCCGTTAGATGAGGGTGTTAGGTTCAGTCCTCAGGTGGAAATTTACGGAGCCAACTAGGCAGGTGAACTAGGAATGGAGTGGTGAAGAGCCAGTCCATTCCTAGTTCAAGTAACTTAACTAAAACGACACCAAAGCGAGATGTTCCAACGATGGTCGTCTCGGTTTGGTGCCGATGTGTGCCTGGTGAAGTCGATCTAGAACGCTAGCGCTGGTCGGACTTCGCCGTCGTATTTGAACTGTATCGACTCTTTGACAATCTGATCGGCGATCTCAGAATCGGACGTTCCAAGATCGACGTCTACAACAATGTCGTACAGGCTTCGATCTTCTGGTTCGGTTTCAGCGAGCTTCGAGAACCACGCTCGACGGTCTGTGTCGAATCGGCGTATAAGCTTGGAAGCCTCACCAATTCCGACCTGCATCCGTTGTGAAAGTCTGCGTTCACGCTGGTCACGTGGGGCGAATATCCCGATATGAACAACTCCGGGTGAATCCGCGAGGCTCAAGCAACCGGCGCGTTTTACGACAACAGAGTCACCGATAGTCCGCAGATCGTCAGACGCAGCATAGAAGGCGTCCCTGTACTCGCTGGTGCTGATCTGGTTGGGTAGATGCTTCTTGGTTGATTGTAATTCTGCCCAGAATCCGAAATCAACTGCGAGGTGCGGATCCCCACCGTACATAGTTGAGCGATACAGACCGTACTCGAGAGCGTTTGCGAATCGTATGCGCTTGTTTCCGAACCCTAGCTCCTTTCGGACGACCGCATCTACGCTGGCATCGAGACGCCGGGCGAGCTTACGGATGGCGAGAGTTCGTACAAGCGGGAGTCCGAGTTTCCTCGAAACTTCTGCACCGATCTCATGGCCTCCAGCTCCAGCCTGTCCACCGATGGTGATAGTCAACATTGGCTCCACCTCCTGTTATTTGCGCCTATTACGCTGTTAAGTGGAGCCGAGCCTATCATAGTTAGTCAACGTTTACAAACATTTGGAAAACACGTAAATGATTTACGAAATGTTACTAAAATCAGTAACCGTGCGTTTATTGGCGACTTGAAACGTAATAATTACACCAAATCTACATGGCATACGTTTATTGCGTTTTGAATCGTGGGGACACCGGAAAATAATGCCCGTTGTTACGAGGCAGATTTTGCTTCTTGAGCCTTGAAAGCGAGCATTTTTGCCTTACGTCGACGCTGGCGAATAACGTCGAAGGTGTGCTTGATCTGCCCTTCTAGCGAACCGTCGTCCCACGGTTCACCTGCGAATGCAATTGCACCGCGAAATTCTGCAAGCCGCTGTTTCTCAGGCGAATGAGATTTGTACGTGACAAAGATGGCGGTAGCTTTGCCGGTCTTTGATTCACGAATTGTCTTCATGGCCTGTTTCGTTGGAATATTTGAGATCTGCCAATCGATGATAATCATCACTGTTCGATTATCTGCACATGCAGTTATCGCTTGTTCAGATGTCGAAACTTCGATCACGTGTACCGAAGTATTGATCCGTTCCACAATCTCCTTGACGAACGCTCGTTTCGTCTCGTCACCGTGGGCAATTACAACCACGAACGGGCGTTTACCGTCTGGGAGAGGAGCTCTGAGCGAAACCATGCTTTTATTCGTAGAAACGGCTTCATCAGGCTTCTGTTCAGATGCGTCGTCCTCGTCATCATCCGATTCGGTGTTTTCGCCTTCAGACGAAACTTTGCTGTCGCTAGGAACGGCGCGGCCGAGAATGGCTTCGACACCTGAACTTTTGACGACGTAGTCATTGGCACCAGCTACTATTGCAGCCTGAATTTCTTCAGGATTTTGGCTGTCGCCACAAACTACAATGCGACCAGGAACGTGCAGTTTAAGTTCCGAAACTAGCTGAGATGTTGTCACCCCAGGAACCGTGGCACTTACTAGTACAAGATCGGCTTCGAACGCTTTGGCACGAACGATCCCATACTTGGCGTCACCTACGATGCGAGTCTCATGACCTGCTTTCAGTAGAGCTCTACCTATGAGGGAGGCAAAATCTGAATCTGCGTCGATTACGAGAACTTTGAGCATCTGTTCCTTATCCCGAATGGACTGACTGGTTAGTGACGCCTACGCGAAACGTTAAGTAAAGAATATGAGAGAACCCATGTTCGTGAGTACGTAAAAACACGGATATAGGTACATGAAACCCGCAGTCTCGTTTTCGTGTCCGGATGTGGATGCTAACTATTAGGGACCGAAACGCTCAGTTCGAATCGAGTTATTGGCCATACCTGCATTGAGAAGGTGATTCGCCATTGATTCAACAAAATCTGATCCACCACAAATGTATGCGCGAGCGGGCTTCACACCTAACTCTGCGAAAGCCGCGTCGATCATTGATCGATCTATGCGACGCATTTCCCGTCTGCCTATTTGCCCCTGCTCAAATTTCTTTGCGAAAACACTACCAATCGTAGGAATTCGGGTGAGGGCATTCACGAGGTGGAATTTAGGGTCATGATGGGCCATAGTTTCAAGTTCGTCTCGAAATAGAATGTCGGCTACTGTTCGAGTGCTGAATAACAATAATGCGGGTACATCGCTACCGGTAGAATTGCGATGGCGCAACATCGACATTATCGGAGCAATTCCTGACCCTCCACAGATCATTACGACTGGTTTCGCAGCAACGGGACTCCATGTGAAATGGCCGCCTATGGGTCCACGTATTTCAATCTTGTCACCGGGTTCGACTGCTTCGTGAAAGTAAGACGACACTTCGCCCTCTGATATCAGTTCAATGGCAAGCTCGATTGAATTTGGTTCGTCTGGTGAAGATGTGACTGAGTAGCTTCGTTGGGCCTGATACCCATCGGGAGCGGTGAGCCTGAGATCGAAATGCTGGCCAGCTCGGAAAGGCGTGATGTGCGCCAACTCTAGGGTGAAAAGCTTTACACGAGACGATTCATCGTGAACCGAAGTAACGGTAGCAATTTGCCAAGTTTGGGTAACAGTCTGACTCACAGTTAGTCGTTCGTATAGCGTTGTTCACGCCATGGATCACCATACATGTGATAGCCATACCGCTCCCAAAAACCGGGTGAATCTTGATCCGTGAACTTTAGGCTTCTTATCCACTTTGCAGATTTCCAGAGATAAAGATGGGGGATGAGCAAACGAACCGGACCTCCATGCTCTGCTGCAAGAGGTTCGCCATCGTATGTATGAACCAACAGACCTTTTCCATCGATCACATCAGCTGCAGGTACGTTAGTCGTATACCCACCGTCACAGCTCGCCATGACAAACCCTGTTGGAGTCTCGACTCCGGCATCGGCGAGTAGGGTGTCGATTGTTACACCTCGCCAGTCGGTATCTTGCTTCGACCATTTGGTAACGCAGTGCAAGTCGGTGTGTATGTCTGATTGTGTCAGGGCATTGAGGGAATCCCATGACCACGAACCAACCGTTTTATCGTTGATTTCAATCGTGAAATCCCAAGCAGCGATATCAATTCTTTGAGTTGGGCCAGCCGATAGTACGGGAAATCCATCCTCGAGATACTGTCCGGGAGGAATCGGACGCGAAGGCTCTGGTCGTCGTCGTCCGAAGAATTTGTTGTTGATCAATTTTCAGTCCATGAATCGATTTGTAGAAAGGTTGCGTTGAGCATAGTTTACTGATCATCTATCAGTGATTATCGAAGTATATTGACGGTATTACGGAAAGATGAGCATCGTAGATCGTAACCAAATGGAGATTTTACTATGGGACTGGCAAATTCACTGGATAGGAAATCGGCAATTGTCACTGGTAGTGGAAACGGGATCGGGCGTGCAATTGCGATGCGATTTGCAACCGAAGGCGCGAAGGTGACGGTGGCAGAAATTGAAAAGGAGTCTGGCCTGGAAACCGTTGAGATAATCACTCAAGCGGGCGGTACGGCAATCTATAGCTGGACCGACACCACCGATTCCGAATCGGTTAAGACGACTGTTTCTGCAGCTGTGTCGGCTCATGGCGAGATTGACATTTTGGTCAATAACGCCGCGGCGTTTGTGTTCGGCAAGGTTGAAGACATCACTCAAGACGACTGGATGAAAGTGTTTGGAGTGAACGTTATTGGCTATGCAAACTGTGTACGAGAAGTGCTGCCATCAATGCGTCGACAGAGTGGTGGAGCGATAGTAAACATAGCCTCGGTATCGTCGTTCATTGCTCAACCCGAATTTATACCTTACAACGCTTCTAAAGGTGCAGTTGCCCAACTGACTCGGTGTCTCGCGATGGATCTTTCAGTGGACAACATTCGTGTAAACGCTGTCTGCCCGGGATCGATTCGAACCCGCGCGACAGATCGTCATATTACATCGCTAGGGCTTGATCCTGAAAAGGCATACGCCGATTTCGGGAAAGATTCCCTTATGAAGCGTATGGGGAAGCCTGAAGAAATCGCCTCAGGGGTGCTTTTCCTTGCTTCAGATGAGGCATCATTCATGACCGGTGCGCAGATCGTAATCGACGGGGGAGCGACGATTGATTAGGTGGCATCTGTTGGAAAGCATCGGAACAAAAGTGCTGCATTTGTGAGTGTGTGAAGTTGCAATTCGGTGTGTAGGAAATACGTATGTAGGAACAACACTCAGATTGACCTGTGCGGAGTTCGACATAAGAGCAGTTAGGTGTCTCCTAAACTTAAGGAATGTACCAAAGGTTTTACTCAATCCACCCAGACCGACAGCATGGATCGGTTGCAATCGAAGTTGCGATTATCGCCATCGCTGGCTTCATAGTTGCAATACTGGGGTCTATCGCTTTGTTGAGTAGTTCGCTAATCATCACTGGCAGTGGTGAGAGAACGCTTGATGACGGTGTCACAAGTTCCGCCGCTCAGTTAATTCTTCGCACAGGTGTCACGGCTGAAAGTGGTGAAATAGATGTCGATGGGAACAATACGATACTTCTGAGTGGGGTAGATGAGCTGGCAGTAGCCAAATTGAAGATGATAGTGGAGGTATCGACGGATATTTCAGTGAACCTCACTCCTCCGAAAACTGTCGATGATACTTTGACTGATCCGGATCCGAGCGGATTATCGCCAAAGACCTTCATTGCTGTGAGTTGGAATGAATTCACGACAAATGAGGCTGAGTGGACAGTTGAATTTATGGGCGGATCCGACGGCGATTACTACCTTGACCAGGGTGAACGCGCCGAAATAACAATTTGGCTTCATCAGTATGACGGTACGAATGTCCTTTATGACCTTGGTGTCGGGACGTCTGATGGGTTCGTGGATACAGCGATAGAGCTTCTGCAACAGCGAGACTTATTTACTATCGAGGTTAACGTTGGCGGATCTACTTCAATGTCGGTACAAAGAACACTACCGCTCGAATTAGGCACATCAGATCTGTTGGACTAGTAGGCTCTATCAGATGGTTATTCCTACTAAGCATGTGGTCATGGTGTCTCACAATAAATATGGTAGATAACCGGTTAGTAAACGCCCCTATTACATGCCAGTATACGAGAGCGCACCGATTCAAGTGCTGCTAATACAGTCCTAAATAGACAAGGACAGATCTATGGCACGAAGAGTAATCCGACGACGACCATCAGGTGGGCGCGTCGTTCGCCGGGTCGTGAGGGGCAACACTCGGGAGGCATCGCAACAGCCAGCAGCGACACCACCTGAACCTGCGGGCATTACCGTACTGATGGCCACATCAAACTTGGTACGTAATCTGATATTACCGAAACTGGCGGCGATTTCAGGTATTCGGCTTGTTGGATTGGCTGATAGTCCTGACACAGCTCTCAAGATGCTTATGCAAGAACACCCTGAAGCTGTGATTTTTGACATGGACTTTGGTGGTGAACTGATTGGTCTTGATACCGCCAGAATGATGCAGAAGACCCGTATTCGTGCGGCTGTTGTGATGATGGTTCCGGAGCTCGATGTAGATGTGTTAAAGCCTCATTCTCGCCGATTCGGTACGTCGTGGAGTTACGTGAAGAAAAGTACAGCAGCAAGAGTTGATGTTCTAGAAGTGGTAATAAAATCCGCTATACGTGGTGTGCAATGGATAGAGCCAGACCTAAGCAGACCGTTGTCGACAATTTGGAAAGTTGCTGATCAGGCTCGAGATCTTGAAGCTGCTAAGGCTGTTGCAGAGCCTGTGTTCGCTATTTCTCCAACGAAGCTAAAAAACGCGAAATTTGAGGATCCTGAATCACCTGTAATCGAGTCGAATGCCAGCGCTGAAGACGATGAAATCTACGATGATGACGAGATTGCACCGGGCATTAAAACTCAATCAACACGTGATGCCGAAGTGGATGGTCTGAACATCACCTCAGTATCTGTAGGTCATGGTGGCATTGGTCAAAATGTCGGTAAGGTTCGCCGCGCTGGATAGTGTGGTGAGCTTCTGCCGCAAATATCCTCTGCTCGCTTGTTCTAGTTGATTTTTGGTAGGTAGTCGATCAAGAACAGCACCATCCCTACTGCCAGTAGGGCGAGAGCGATTAGGTTCAGCATTCTGAGTACCAAGAACTTTGGCAGGTGTTTTAGGAGATATGCTGCTCCGAGAAGGCTCCAAATCGCTGTGTTTAAGAACTTTTCATCGGCGTTGTACGACGTCAAAGCGAGAATCAAGAAGATCAGCGCTCCCGCGAATCCGTAAATCGAAGGGGTGTAGAAAAAAGGCATGAGCTAATCCAGCTTTCGGTTATTTGTGAATTTTATCGACTGTGAACCGATTACCAGTTTGTGATTGCCCCATCATTACGGCGTAGTCGTGGCGGCCATCCCTGTGGATCGACAGCCGCACTCTCTGCAGCGTCGATGTCAAATTCGACACCAAGCCCCGGAGAGTCGGGGCACCATGAATAGCCATCGGCCCATTCGATTTGTTGTGGGAACAAATCAGTAGCGTAAGAGCCCGGGCGTCGTGGCATCTCTTGCACGCCGACATTGGTCGACGCCATACACAGCGCTACACATGCAGCAGCCGACACTGGCCCGAGTGGGTTGTGTGGAACGATGTCGATGTAATGCGTTTCGGCCCAGTGCGTGATTTTTAGCGCCTCAGTTAGGCCACCAACTATGCAGAGGTCGATTCGAGCGTAGTCGATCAAATCCTCCTCGATCACTTCCCTGAACGGCCACTTTGATGCCCATTGTTCCCCGGCGGCTATCGGCAGATTCACCTGTCGGCGCAGATTGCGGTAACTGCCCTGATTCTCTGACCGGATGGGGTCTTCAATGAAGAACGGTTTGAACTGTTCCATTTCTTTGCACATCTGAACGACATGAGCCGTATCCAGCCGAGTATGGACGTCAAAAGTCATTTGAATGTCAGGGCCGACGGCTTCTCGCATTCGTCCCATCTGGTCGATAGCAATCTTCATAGACTCGACTGGTTCAAGAGTAGAAATACCAGGTGCCTCAAAGCCTGCGCTACCAGTTTCAGGCTGCCCCCAACGTACAAATTTCCAACCTGCCTCGATGGCGGCCAGAGAGTTGGATATCAACTCGTCGGTGGACTTGCCTTGAGTGTGTGGGTAGCTGATGACTTTGTTACGGACAGGACCACCCATGAGCTTGTAAGTTGGCATATTCACCGACTTGCCTTTGATGTCCCATAGTGCGATGTCGATCGCTGAAATGGCACATGTGTAGACCTTGTCGGCAGGGAAGAAACCAGAGCGGAACATTTCCTGCCAGAGCCGTTCGGTTTCCCACGGGTCGGCTCCAATTACGAGCTCAGACAAATGTTCTATCGCAGCACCAATGGCACGGCCCCAGTTACGTATACCAACTTCGCCCAGCCCATGATGACCTGCATCGGTATCGACCCGCACGATCATGTAGGCGCGACCGCCTTCGTCCTGAACAGAGAAACTGCGTATTTGTGTGACTTTCATAGTTGAATGATCTCCGTCGTTCTTTGTTTCTCGGTTTACCAGTTAGTTTTTGCGCCGTCGGGTCGTCGAAGTTGAAGTCCCATGCTGGCCGGATTTACGTAAGCGCCCTCAGCAGCTTCGACGTCGAAGTCGACGCCAAGCCCAGGCACGTCAGCACACCACGAATAACCGTCTTCCCACTCGATCTGTGTTGGGAACAGTTTGTTGTCGGATGTACCCGGTTGGCGTGGCATTTCTTGCGCGCCGACATTGCTCGATGCCATGCAGAGCGATACACACGCAGCTGCTGAAACAGGGCCGAGTGGATTGTGTGGAACGATGTCGATGTAATGCGTTTCGGCCCAGTGAGTAATTTTCAGCGCTTCGGTTATTCCACCGACGATGCAGAGGTCGATTCGCGCGTAGTTAATTAAGTCTTCCTCTATCACTTGCCTGAACGGCCATTTGGAGCCCCACTGTTCACCAGCCGCAATTGGCAGATTGATCTGCTGACGGATATTCCTGTACGCGCCGGGGTTTTCAGATCGAATGGGATCTTCAATGAAAAACGGCTTGTACTGTTCAAGGTCTCGGCACATCTGGACAGAAAGGGCAGGCTCAAGTCGCGTATGAATATCTAGGCACAACTGCATCTCCCACCCGACAGCGTCCCTGACAGCTGAGAAAGACTCAACGGTTTTACGCATCGATGCTAGGGGATCGAACACTCCCACACCGCGATCATTGAACGGAGCTGTTTCGAGTTGATGCCAGCGGAGGAACTTCCAACCGGCGTCCTGAAGGCTCTTGGCGCTGTCAACGACATCAGGGATATCCATTCCCTGTACATGGGCGTACGAAACGACCTTTTCTCGCACGGGACCACCGAGAAGCTTGTAGACCGGCTTGTCGACTGATTTGCCCTTGATGTCCCAAAGCGCTATATCAATCGCTGAGATTGCACACGAATAAACAGTGTCGGCAGGGAAGAAGCCAGAGCGGAACATTTCCTGCCAGAGTCGTTCGGTCTCCCAAGGGTCGGAGCCAATTACGAGTTCGGAAAGATGTTCGATCGCATGACCGATCGCAACGCCCCAGCCGCGCATGCCAATTTCACCGAGGCCATAGTGACCGGCGTCGGTATCGACCTTCACGATGAAATATCCTCGGCCAGATTCACCCTGCACCGAATAGCTTGTGATTTTCGTTACTTTCATAAGAGCGTTTACTTTTGTCTCGTGATTGATCTGACATCAATGCAGATCGAATTATTAGATTCGGCGGCAGTGTAACTCGCAGCGCGAAGGAGTGAACATCGAGTTGGTTCGAAATGACTCGTATTAGAGGTAATGTTGAGTATGTAATTCGGGCGAAAAGTGAACCTGACGGTCGGAATTCGTGAAGATCATAGCGAAGGAATCATGGCAACAGCGGAAATCGCGATAGGGCAGTCAGCAATTCGGATGATGACTGTAACGGTAGGAATCGTTTCGCAGTACGCCGAACTGACGGGCGATAAAAATCCGCTTCACTTCGATGAAGTATTTGCTTCGAAGACTAGATTCAAGCGATTGATTTCTCAAGGGGGTATTGCGGTTGGATTGTTGCACGCCTTGGTGGTAATGGAATTACCGAGCAACATTGGAATTTTCCTGCGCCCGTGTATATCGGCGACACGATAACTGCGACCGCGACTATTACCGAATGGCTGCCAGATCGAAATAGGGGAGCGATGGACTTCGTAATTGTGAATCAAGATGACGTCGAGGTCTTATCCGGATCAGCGGGTATTTATAGAGCTGTGCCGACCGATTGATTCATATTTGGTCTTGCAAATTCGTTCCCCCAGTAGGAAATGTGCGCAAATTGCTGGGATAAATTATCCTCCCGCACAGACTGAAAACCGGAATTTAACTCAGACGAGTCATCGTAATTCGTCGCACGGGTCGGTCTGGGAGGCAGATATGACTACTGCAGGCACCCCTACTGGGAAGATTGATGCCGTTGCAAAATGGTCGCTAATTATTGGTCCGATACTAGTTGTTGTTTTCAACTTCTTGATGCCGACGAACGGTATTGAACCAATCAACCCTGAAAATTCCGATGCCTACATCAAGGCACTTGGGGATGACTCAGGAATTATAAATATATATTCCATACTTATTCTTCTCGGAATAATCCTCTATACCAGAGGGATCATTGGTCTTTGGCGGATCGCTCCTGAAGGTCAATCTCGTTATCGAATGATGATTGGTGTTATGGGTTCAACGGCTGCTCTGGGGCTTTGGGCGATCGTTCTCGGAATAACACTTGCCGAGACGAGCGTCGCTGAAAAGCTAGGAACCGCGATTGCAGGCGCTCAGGCAGGAGTACCAGGTGCGGCTGAAGCGGCGGCTGGGGCGACGATTATTGCCAAAGCGCTTCATGCCGGTCTTTTCGGGATATACCAGACAGCGACCTACGTTGCTTACATTTCGTTGATTCCACTTGGCGGTGGACTCGCTATTAGCGGGATTGTTCGCAAGGAATTTGGCTGGGCTATTTCGTCGACAGGTTTGGTGACAATAGTCCTTGTTTCGATCTTCCCTGTGAAGACTGAAGAAGGGGTCATGATCTTCGGCATTATGGCTTTGATCTGGGGCATTGCATTCCTCGCAACAGCCTTGCAGGTTGCAAGACAAGACATGGAATAGCGATTCACCTGAATAGGAACACTAAAAAGGGCGTACCAAACGGTACGCCCTTTTTAGTGTTCCTGTTTTGACGTTTAGTCGGTGAAATAGCTTCCACCATTAGGGGAGATGGTTTGACCAGTCATGTAATTTTGTTCGTCGCTGGCAAGCATAACGGCAATCGACGAAACGTCTTCGACCTGGCCGGGGCGTTTGAGCAGTGTCAAAGCAACAACTCCTGCGCCACCTCCAGATCGGAGCTCTTCTCGTGTTAGGTCGGTTTCGATGATCCCTGGTGATATCGAATTCACAAGAATCCCATGCTGGGCACCCCAACGTGCGAGCACTTGAGTGAGCGAGATCAATCCGGCCTTTGACGCAGCGTAGTGAGCGGTTGTCGGTCCACCATAAAGACCGCTGACCGAGGCGATATTGATGATTCGCCCACCACCGGAGTCGACCATATTGGGGAGAACTTCCTGTGAAACCAAGAATGGACCTTTGAGATTCACTGCTAATATCTCGTCCCAGTCTTTTTCAGTGACAGTGTCGATCGGTCCCTGCCTGTTGATGCCCGCGTTGTTAACCAGAACGTCGATACGCTCTTCAGTGTCGATGATGTGGCTAACCCAAGATTTGATCGACTCTCGATTAGTGACTTCGACCGGAGTCATGTAGGCGGTGCTGCCGATTTCGGCGATTTCCTGGCAAGTCTCTTCAGCGTACTTCTCGTTGGACACGTAGCTGATAGCCACGGCCTTGGCACCTTCTCTGGCGAACGCTAGGGCCATTGCTTTGCCCAATCCTCGACCACCACCAGTGATCAAACACACTTTGCCTTTTAAACGATCTACCAATTACTACCTACTTCTCTCAATTCGCTTCGCCGAGTTCCGACAATATTTCGTCGATATCACTACTTCCAGCTAACCTCACCCGGTTCGATGTCCTTGATCCACAGTCCGGCACCTTCACGTCGCGGGAATGGAAATCCGGGTTTTCTCCCGAATTCGACGGCTTGCAGTGCCTTAAGTTTCTTCTCACTAACTTCTATGCCAAGCCCGGGCTTGTTGCCCATAACAATCCAGCCATCTTCGATGTGATTGTCCCAACTTTCAAAAGCGCCTTCCCTGCCCGGGTCGACAACTTCCATCATATTGTGGTTGGGAAGGGCAGCAGCGAGTGGGGCCATGAAGTTAGCAGAGCAATTCATCATCGTCACCGGAATTTCGTAGGCATAGCACATGTTCGCTACCTGACGTGCCCCCGTGATTCCAGAGTGACCAAAACCTACGTTCGCTACGTCGATAGCTTGTTGTGAAATCAAAGGGTACATCTGTCCGACGTCATTCAGGTTCTCACCCGATGCTACTGCAGCTGAGACATTTCGTGAAACTTGCCGAAGGCCGTCATAATCCCAGCGCCGCGCAGGCTCTTCGGCCCAGAAAATGTCGAAATGTTGTTCAATTTGATTGATGTACCGAATAGCCTGTTTGGGCGACCAGTACTCGTTCGTATCGATCATCAAATATGGACGGTCTTTCACCTTTTTGAAGGCATCATTCATGATTCCAATTCTGCGAAGATCATCCTTCATATTCAAGCCGATCTTTATCTTGCCACCATCAACTCCAACATCCGCCATTCTCGTGTAGAAGGTGTGGAGTTCATCATCCGACAGGTTGTAGCCGATGTCGGACGCGTAGGCTTTGGCCCGAGGTTCGCGAGCTCCAAGCGTCTGCCAAAGAGGTTCGTCGGCGATCTTGGCCTTGAGATCCCAGAGAGCGACGTCTATCGCTGCGATAGCACCGTTCACTGCGCCTTCATTGTTGCCTTTGTGAACCCAGTCGACCATGTCCTTCCACAGGCCGACGACCCCTCGTGGGTCCTTGCCTTCGATGACATGGAAGAGACTTGCAACAGCGTCGTTACCTGCTGGGGCGATTCCGCTAATTCCTTCGTCGGTGTCGATCCACAGGATCGCCATGTCCATTAGGTCGTCGCCAGCAGGGAAATTCGAGTCTCCAATAGCTCTGTCGAGTTGCTGGGTGAATTTTTCTAATCGGTATCCGGTGATTTTCATTATATTTTTATCTGGTGATTTGTTATCTGGTATGGGTTGGAAGATTTTCGTACGCGGCTACTGAGTCTTCGAACCATGTGCAGGCACATAGTGTTCGCCAGTCACGCCAGTTGCAGCGGCGGCGGCCTCTTCTTTGGAAGGTGGATTGTCCCAAAGCCCAGCACCTGGTCGTCGCCCAAACGGAGATGGTCCTGCTGATGCAGTCACAGTTTGAACTTTTTGTTTAGCGAGAGCTTCAGCGTCGAAACTGACACCGGTCCCGGGTTGATCACCGCAGATTGCCCAGCCATCGACGATCTTGATGTCAGATGTCATCACGCCATCGTCGGGTTCGGCATTTTGCGCTTCCAGAGTTAAGAAATTTGGGATGCATGGTGCTAGTTGCGCATTCATGTTCCCCGGAGATCCACCAAGGGTGATTGGTAACTCGAAACCATATGCAGCATCGGCCAATTGTAGAGCGCAGGTGATACCGGTCATGCCATGACTGACCTGAACGACATCTGCAGATCGATTATGAAAATAGGGGAGGAAGTCGCCAAGAGAATCGAGATTCTCGCCGGCACACACTGGAGCTTTAATCTGATCGGAAATTCTTCGTAATCCTAAGAAATCCCACCGGCGAGCTGGCTCTTCGACCCAGGCGATGTCAAATTGCTCCTCCATCTCGCGTACCTTACGAATCGCCATCTTGGGATTCCAAACTTCATTAGCGTCGATGTAAAGAATTGGCTTATCGGTGGCTCGTTCGAGACCCTTTTTCATGCGTCCTATTCGACGAAGGTCGGCGTCCTGATCAAGACCGACTTTGAGCTTGCCGCCTTTGAATCCCCAGTCAGTAGCCATCATGCCGTACCAGTCTTCAATCCCGTCGTCTGATAGGGGAGAGTCGAGACCTGATGCGTAGGCATGAACTTTCGGGTTTGACCCGCCAAGGGTCTTCCATAGTGGCTCGTTGTTTGCCTTAGCCTTGATGTCCCACAACGCAACATCGAGCACCGCAATTGCGTCGTTCACCACTCCATCATGACCTGCTTTGAAAGCTCGATCGACCATGCGTTTCCATAGTCCGGTAACTCGTCGAGGATCCTCACCAATCAACATGCCTTCGACCATCGATTTTATCTGAGGGCCTGCACCACCACCTCCGAACGAAATGCCTGTGATGCCTTCATCTGTGAATAGTTCAAGAACATTCGAAGCTCCACGTATTCGTCCTGAGGGTGAGTTGGCATCACCCATGCGCCTATTCAGAGGGAATTCGTAGAGAGTGATTGCGTAACCGGTGATCTTCATCGTTTTTCCATTCAATAAAAGCTAACCAGCGAGCTGTGCTGACCTAACTGGCCGCCCGAGTTTAGGCATCGTCAACTAAACGGTCAACGCCTCATGGTGTGTGAAGTTGTGATGATGAGAACATTTATTTGTTCAAATCACTCGAAATCTGCACCAAGTCCAATCTGACTGCAATCGTGATATTTCAATAGCGTTAACGAACTGCCAGAGGTCGTCCAAGTAAGTCGACTATCAGTTGTTTGAACAACTCACACTTTTACGGAGTTTGAAATGCGTCGCCCGTCTTTGATCGCTCTTATAACCATCACCGTATTGTTTGCTGGGGCAGCACTGCCTGCTCGAGCCGCTGATCCCATTGGGGGAAATGGAGTTATGGTGATCCTTATTGATGATGGCGCATCACCTGTTCAACGTGATCTTGATGCGGCTGAAACCGTGGCTCTGACGATGGCACGAGGGACGACTGCTGGTATCGTCGCAGTGGCTTCTTATGGTGTTCAGACTAATGAAATCATTTCTGCGAATTCGGGTCCTGATGGCATTAGATTGGTAGATGATGTCTTGACGGCAGTTCGGTCGATGACTATTGGGCCAGCAAGGTCGGATCAGTTCGCTGCACTTACCGACGCATTTGCTTTTCTTTCCAGAATCGACGCCGTTGAAGGATCGAGAGTCGCATTCATAACCTCAGGGCGGATTCTTGGTGAATCGGAGAATACTCGCGAACGTCTTCGAAGCGTCGCTGATCTATTCGCTTCTGAAGGCTGGGTAATCGACGTAGTTACCTTGCCCTCAACAGAGCCCATACTTCGCGATCTCGTGAGTGGGTTGTCGACCAGTTCAGATGGCGTGTTCTACGACACCGGTACTGCATCAGGGATTGCTGCAGTTTTCGAAAACTATTCTCAACTGTTGCTTGAAAACGCTATGGACGTTGAAATGCACGATAACTCGGCAGCTATAGTGACTGTCGAGATAGCTCCTCACACTAGTGAGTTCACCACGGTTTTTGTGCGACAGCAAGATCTGGTCGATGTAGCAGTCTTTTCTCCAAACGGCACTCGGGCAGCCGCCGAAATGGAGAATGTCGACATACGTGAAATGCCATCTGCGGTGATCGTACAGATACACTCTCCAGTCCCTGGCAACTGGACACTTCAGGGATTAGGCCCTGCTTCAAAGCTGGTTGCCAGTGTTGATATAAACAATCCGTTAGAGCTTCGATTGATAGAACAACCGCCATTGCCAGTAGGTGAGGCTGCACTTATTGAAGCTGCCGCTTTCAACGGTGAGTCGCCACAACTTCTCTCTGGTGCTCAAATTATTGCCACCATCAACAAGGCAAGCGGTACGACTGAAGTAGTTGTGTTGAATGATGCTGGTGAGAACGGCGATAAGTTCGCACGCGACGGGATTTATTCTGTAGAGCTAAGCGCACCGAAGTCGCAAGGCATTAATGATGTGGTTCTGCAACTGACATGGACTGACTATGGAGCGACACTTAGCGACGACACTGCATTCCGCAGTGAGTCTTTCCCGACATTGAGCTTGGTCGCTGTGAACGATGTTGAGGTGGTTACCGGAAAGTACGCAATAGTTGCCCGAATTCAAGTTAGAGTAGGTGACTACCCATACTTGACAAGCCCTTCCGACATCAAGGCTGTGTTGAACGGCGCCGGCGGCAAGGTCGATGCAATCGTGCTCTCAGTCGACGAACCTGAACTAGGGTTGGCATGGGAATTTGATATTGCTGCGATCATCCCTGAAACGGGAGCTTATGAAGTCGAAGTAGCACTTGACGGTGTTTACGAAGGGCGTGCATATACACGTGCTGCTCCCGTTGCGACATCTTCAGCTTTGGTAGTTGAAGAACCGAATTTGATTTTGGGACTGCCTGTCTGGACTTTCATGGTGATAGGTGGGTTACTCATTGTTGCGGCAGGATTTACATTATGGGTTGGTCGTAAAACATCGCCTTTCGGCTACATACTGGACGATGCTGATCGAGTCGTAGTTGATTTTTCACGACTGAACCGAAGCTTGTACAAACGATTGTTTGCGAAGAACAGCGTTGATGCTGATGAAGTTGCCCAATTGCCATTCGCTGGTGGTTCATTTCAGTTCAGCGGAGACATGGTCAAATTGATCCACAAGCGCGCTGTTGGTGATCCCTCGATGCGAGTCAACAGTCGACCCGTTGGGCCTGAAGTCGAACTCGGTGAGAACGTTTGGCTGGGCGTCGGTGGTCGGCTCTTTACCTTTCAACTGGAAGCTGAAAGGGCAACTAATGAAGAATCTATCAACACAGACCGTTCGATGATGGGCGATGCAGCATTTGCCTCGTCTTCAGGTGACTAAATTGTACCCGAAGGAATTTAGCGCAAATTAAAACAGGCCACTCGTTACGAGTGGCCTGTTTTAATTCTTATGTCCGTCGGTTAGCAGTTGTTGCTAATTCTCGTTGATGACGATAGTTTCGATGACATCGCCTGGTTCAGGATCTCCCATCGGGTCTCGCTCGCGGATCGCTTTCACAACGTCCATGTTTCTGATGACCTTGCCGAATACGGAGTGCTTGCCATCGAGGTGAGGAGTCGGGGCAAGGGTAATGAAGAACTGACTCCCATTGGTGCCCGGTCCAGCATTTGCCATCGAAAGAATGCCTTCTGAATCGTGGCGCAAGCTACGGTTGAACTCGTCACCGAAGCGATAGCCCGGACCGCCAGTGCCAGTTCCGGTCGGATCGCCACCCTGAACCATGAATCCAGGGATTACACGATGGAAAGTGGTTCCATCGTAAAACTCAGAGCGTGCGAGATTGACAAAGTTCTCGACGGTTAGCGGTGCATCATTTGCGTACAGAATGATTTCGAACTCGCCGCGCTCAGTTTTGAACGTGGCGGTGTAAGACTTTGATTTGTCGAGTTCACCAGATGGTGGTGCCAGATCTGCCATGATTTCTCCTAAATATAGATTGATTTGTGAACGTTCTCTCGCCGTTTAGCTTTCAGTAACGATGATGGTTTCAATGATGTCGCCGGGTAGCTGCGCTGTCCCTGGATCTCGTATTTCGATGTTCATAACGTTTTCGAATCCTTCGACTACCTCGCCGAACACACTGTGTACATCATCGAGGTGAGGCGTTGGCACGAACGTGATGAAAAACTGACTACCGTTGGTATTTGGTCCGGCATTCGCCATCGAGAGAATTCCTGGCTTACTGTGTCGGCGTGTAGCGTCGAACTCGTCGCGGAATCTGTAACCAGGACCGCCAGCGCCGGTGCCTGCAGGGTCACCACCTTGTGCCATGAAATCAGCGATCACACGGTGAAACATTGTTCCGTCGTAAAACCCAATCGTCGCAAGGTTGATGAAATTTTCGACGGTCAGAGGAGCTTCGTCATCGAAGAGCAATACTTTGAAGTCACCAGCCTCGGTTTTGAACGTAGCGTAGTAAGTCTTCGAGATGTCGAGCGCTCCGGCAGGCGGTTGGGCAGCATCACCGGGTGACAGCATTTTCGCATTAGCGTCGATCTGACCACCGGTAGCGGCAGGCGCTGTCGCCGGAGTCGAGGTCGGTTCGGGGGCGTCTTCACCACACGCTACGAAAATGAGCGACGAGATAGTCAGCAGTGCAAATAGTGTTAGCAGCCGTTTCATTCTGTCTGTTCTCCACGAATAGTTATTTGCAATCGCACGTTGCGGCGTGCACGAAAATCACAATGAAAAAGTATATCCAACAACATTGTTGAAGTGACTGAGTCTTGCATTTTCTTGTGCCTTAGCCGTTATTCTGGTCTATCACCGGTGCTCATCGCTTCTATAATGTCCGTTCATGTCAGCAACAGCCAATCAACCATCAAATTCAAATAGCCAACTCTCGGGCGAGCGCCTGCTAGAGCTTTATCAGACTATGGTGCTAAGTCGACACTTAGATGAACGGGTCTGGTTACTAAACCGACAGGGAAAGGCAGCGATAGCCGCCTCTGCACAAGGTCACGAAGCGGCTCAACTTGCATGCATCGAAGCTACTGATCCTTCAAAAGATCACTATCTGATCTACTATCGTCAGTTCGCAGCCATGATGGCGCTCGGTACTGAACCGGAAGAAATGTTACGCGGATTCCTTGCAAAAACAGACGACCCGATGAGTGGTGCAAGGCAGTTCCCGCTTCATGGCGCCCACCCAAGGGTTGACCTGTTCAATTTCTCGAACGTCATAGCGACCCAACTCCCTCAAGCCGCGGGTGTTGCCCTTGCCGACAAACTGAAGGGCTCTGACGCGGTAACGGTAGTTTTCTTCGGTGATGGTGCGTCTTCCCAGGGTGATACACACGAGGCGATGAACTTCGCGGGGATACACAAGCTCCCTGTGATCTTCTTCTGTGAAAACAATCGATATGCAATATCAGTGCCTCTCGAAAAGCAGATGGGTGTGGAGAGCGTTGCAAGTCGGGCTGTTGGATACGGGTTCCCCGGAGTACAGGTAGATGGAACCGACGTTGGCGCTGTTTACGAAGTGACCAATGTAGCAATTGAACGGGCGAGAGCTGGGGATGGACCAACATTGATCGAGGCGTCGGTCGAGCGTTTGCTTCCTCACACAACTGACGATGATCACACTCGGTATCGTTCATCAGAAGATATCGTTCAGATGTTGAACCGAGATCCGATCCGCATCTTGGCTGAACTACTTAAACGCCGTGGCCAACTTACGGATTCTGGAGATGAAGAAATACACGCTCTTGCTAAAAAAAGAGTAAACCTTGCTACCGACACCGTCGATGCTGAACCCTACCCGAGTGTTGAATCGATGTTTGATCATGTGATCGATTCTTCAGGAGGTCATTCTTAATGACCGAGAGGACAGTAATCGAAGCGGTTCGAGCAACAATTCAAGCGGAAATGCGACGTGACAGTTCTGTCATCGTTCTCGGTGAGGACGTTGGAATACGCGGTGGGGTATTCCTTGCAACTGACGGTCTGATCGACGAATTTGGCGAAGACCGCGTGATCGACACCCCACTGGCAGAGTCTTCAATATGCGGCATAGCGCTTGGTGCAGCTGTGAATGGCATGCGGCCGATTGCTGAAATCCAGTTCGCAGATTTTGTGTGGCCAGCAATTAACCAACTTGTGGGGGAAGCGTCAAAAGTGCGTTATGGCACTAATGGCGTAAAGACTGCTCCTATGACTGTACGTGTGCCATACGGAGGTGGCGTCAGAGGCGGCTTGTACCACTCCCAGAGCATCGAAGTACTGTTTGCACACACACCGGGTCTCTCCGTCGTAGCCCCTGCAACTCCGTTTGATGCCAAGGGTCTACTTGCTACAGCTATTCGGACGAATGACCCCGTGATCTTCCTCGAACACAAGCGTACTTACAGGCTTGTGAAAGGTGATGTGCCTGATGCTGACTACACAATTCCGATTGGCAAAGCCGAGATAAAACGCCCAGGTACAGATCTAACGATCATTGCCTATGGATTAATGCTCCACTACGCTCTCCAAGCTGCTGACATGGCAGCAGCTAATGGTATTAGTGTTGAGGTGCTCGACTTGCGTACACTGCGCCCTCTTGACGAAGACGCTATCGTTGAATCAGTTTCTCGGACAGGCAAGGCCTTGATAGTTCAGGAGGATACGCTTTCAGTCAGTATTTCTTCGGAGGTTGCAGCAATTATTGGTGAGCGATGTTTCTTTGATCTGGATGGCCCGATTACTAGATTGGGGCCACCCGAGATCCCTCCGATGCCATTTTCTCCGATACAAGAAGCTGCTTTCATGCCTTCCCCTGACAAGATTTTGGCAGCGATCACAAAGCTGGCGGAGATTTAACGATGGCGTTCAATATCGAATTGCCGCACGTCGGTGAATCGGTCACCGAAGCTGTGATTGGCAAGTGGCTAAAAGCACCAGGCGATGCGATAGAGAAATACGATCCACTGGTCGAGGTGATCACCGACAAAGTAAGCATGGACGTTCCATCTCCGGCCACTGGGACTCTCACAAAAATCCACGTTGAAGAAGGCGAGACCGTGCTTATGGGATCAGTCATCGCCGAAATGAGCGTAGCTGACGATGCTGATATGCCCGCCAATGCCACAACGTCGTCGTTTGCGAGCCGTATCGGTACGTTGGTTCAAGGTGCGAACGTCGGTCCGACAGGCGGAGAGTTCGTCGATACCAGTCTGTCGATTTTTGAACCTGAGGTGATGGAATCTGTCCCTGGGAGTGGTGGTACTCGTACATCGATGGAGAGTGAACCGTCTAGTCGACAAAAAGGATTTTCTCCAGTTGTCACTCGATTGGCCGCACAACACGACATTGATCTGAGATGCCTTGTCGGCACTGGTCTTGGTGGTCGGATTACAAAGCAGGACGTTCAAGCAGTTGTCGATTCTGGTGTTGCAGGAAATGTTGAAATAGCGGCATCGCAATCGAATCCTTCGAGTGGGGACATAGTCGTCGAACCAACTCCGATTCGGCGAATGATCGCCAATCACATGGTCAAATCGATGTCCGAGATTCCGCATGCTTGGTCGGCGATTGAAGTCGATGTCAGTGGAATGGTCGAATGGCGTGCAGCCAACAGGGTACGGTTCGAGAGTGAGCACGGAGTTCGCCTTACCTTTTTACCGATCACATTATGGGTAGTGACGAGCGCACTAAGGACGAATCCGCAAATCAACTCGAGTTGGCTCGACGGAAAAATAGTGCTCAAGAAATCGATTAATGTCGGTGTGGCAGTCGCAGCGGGAGAAGGGCTGGTTGTTCCCGTTGTTCACGGCGCTCAAGACGCCACGATTGTTGAACTGGCCGGGATGCTAAACGGGATAGTTCAGCGTGCTCGTTCTGGTGCAATGACTATTGATGATGTTCGAGGCGGCACTTTCACGTTAAATAACACTGGGGCACTTGGGTCGGTATGGGGTGGCGCTATCATCAACCATCCTCAAGCTGCGATTCTTACCACTGAAGCCATCGTAAAACGCCCGGTTGTAATTTCGAGTAATGGCGAAGATGAAATCGTAGTTCGTTCGATGATGAACATCTGCCTGTCATTCGATCATCGAATTATCGATGGTGCAGAAGCCTCGAAGTTCCTGCAAATGGTGAAGTCCGGACTAGAATCTATCGACCTCCAGACAGTCCTGAAGTGAGCGTCGTGACCGGACGATTCGGACATGACCTTCAGGCGACTTGGCTTGGCATGATCGATTACGGTTCCGGGCTCGAACTCCAAATCTCACGGCTTGCTCAGCGAAAGTCAAATTTCATTACCGACTCGCTGCTTTTGCTGGAACACACTCACGTGATTACCCTCGGTCGTCGAGCCGATGACACTCATCTTGTTACGGATCGCTTGAAACTGATTGCCGACGGAGTCGAAATACACGAGACCGACCGTGGCGGAGAGGCGACTTATCATGGCCCTGGTCAGTTAGTCGGGTATCCGATTATCGATGTTCGAGTCGCTAAGCTAGGGCCGGTGAGTTACGTGCGAATGCTTGAGAAATCGATTATCGAAACATTGGGCGAATACAATATCGATGCACATCTTGTTGACGGCGAAACCGGAGTTTGGGTAGGTGGTGTTCCTAACGAAATACGTGATCCTGGACACAACCCACAGGGTAGAAAAATCGCCGCTATAGGGGTTCGAATATCTAGCGGGGTAACGATGCACGGCTTCGCTTTGAATGTGTCAACCGATCTTACTTATTTTCAGCACATAATTCCGTGCGGTATGCCGGATTTACCGTTCACATCGATCGAACTGGAAACCGGACAAACGGTAGCACTGAAAGATTGCGCTGTGCTTATCGCCGAGCGGTTGTCTGTAAATCTTGAGCGAACCCTGATATGGGCTGACAACCAGAAATTATCGATATAGATTCCTCGGTTATTGTGCAACTCATCGGTAAGTTCAGAGTCAGGTCACACGCGGGCTACGTGTCGACTCCAACGCTAACCACACCTTCATCTTTGATGATGTTGGTAATGAGATAAATATCTCGATTCGTAGTGCTAATAAGTACTGTGACAATTAAAAAGAGTTGGCGAAGTCTAGCATTGGCCAATCCAGCCATTCCAAGGTCAGTAAAACAGGGCGAGCAACCACTGGTCGCTAAAGAGGCGTCTACCGGTCATTTGCTGCAGAGATTGCCCTCATTTGCCGCCGCCGCGACGTTGGCGATGTTATTAGCAATGACATTGGCCACCGCTATTTCGATTCGAAGTATCAACCAGTCTCAGAGTGATTTGAGATTCGATGAATTGGTTGATTCCGTATCGTTGGAAGTCGATTCTGAGTTCAACAAGAGTCTTAGTGAGTTGGCAGCCATTCAGGGATTCCTTGAAGCGTCCGATGACGTTAATCCATCTCAATTCAGAACGTTCGCGTCAGCCCTTGAACGCGCCAGCTGGTCGGTCCACGCGTTGGGGTACATAAAAAAAGTTGCCGCCGACGACACCGCCGGATTCAATCGTATGATGTCATTACAGCTTAATGACGATTTTGAACTGGGGTCAGACGGATACCAAGATTTCTACATGCCCGTTGCCTTCACTTATCCGGAAACTCTCGGAATCTTGAACCCAGGTGAAGATCTGGCATTCCACCCGAGATATACCCCTCTGATGAATAAAGCGGAGACGGAACGGCAGATCGTCGCCTCTCCCCCAGTTCCGTCTGCTTCGAATCCGCACGATCAAGCTGTTGTGCTGGTATTCACCCCAATTTTTGATCAGCACGACGATCTTCTCGGAGTGTCAAAACTTCGGGGATTCGGCACGGGTGTGTATCGGGTCGCTGATTTCCTAGCGGGCCCAGTCGAGCGGGCCGGATTGGGCGACATCGATTTCAGAGTAGTCGATATCGGTGATGTTGGCGAAGAGCAGGAAGTATTTCCCGTTCCGAATGGAAATACCAACGAGGAGTGGACGATCGGAACCAGCCATGTAATTGAACTCAACTTGGCAGGTCGGGACTGGCAACTTCAGTTTAGTCAACCTGAAGGTTACGGAATTACTCGTCTTGAGTCTGAGTTATGGCTAATCGTGTTAGCTGCAGGCCTAGTTATTACTGGACTTGCAACTGTATCTATGTACTCGCTGATCGCAGGGCGACAGTCAGTTCAATCAGACCTGACATTAATGACACGCCGTATGAATATCCTTCTGGACTCAGCTCTTGAATCAATACTTCTCGTAGATGATGAAGATCGAATTGTTTGGGCGAATCAGTCGTATGCGGATGTATTTGGATTTGATAACTCGGAATCGATAATTGGTTCGGACTGGGAATCCGCTCGGACAGGCGTTGGTGTTAAGTTCGGTAATCGCCGTAAGTTCATCAGCCGGCTTACGGAAATCAATCACAACCACGAGCTTGCTGTTACGTCAGAAGACGTGCAGATTGTTGCTCCGGAGCACCGAATTCTCTCAATGACATCAGCGCCTGCGACTAGTGGAACATCTGAGTACTTGGGGCGTCTTTGGGTTTTTCGAGACGTAACTCAAGAGCGAACGGTAGATCAATCGAAATCAGAATTCGTGTCGATGGTTTCTCATGAGCTTCGAACTCCACTCACGTCACTCACTGGATTTATCGAGTTGATTCTGGACGGTGCGGGCGGTGAGGTGAATCCCGGAATGGAACGTCTGCTTCACAAAGCACACACCAACGGTCTGAGGCTGAGCCGCCTAGTTGGAGACTTACTCGATATCTCGAGGCTGGAGGCAGGCAACCTCGCACTTGAACTCAGTGAAGTGTCACTTCAGGGCCTGTTAGCAGAACTTACGGAATCTATGGCTCCACAATTTGCTGAGAAACAGCTCAGTTTCAGATTGAAATTGCCGGAAAAAATGAGAGCCGTTTGGGCTGACCGTGAACGCTGCGCTCAGGTATTTTCTAACTTAATCACTAACGCTGTGCGTTACACGCAACAGGATGGAAGTGTGACTATTTCCGGGAAACTGGTTGGAGATCATATCGAGATTACAGTTCGTGACACTGGTGAAGGTATCCGGCCGGAGAATCAGGCACGAATTTTCGACAAATTCGTTCGCATTTCGAACAACGGTAAGAGGCCTCCAGGCAGTACAGGTCTGGGATTAGCGATCACCAAAACACTTGTCGAAACTCAAGGCGGATCGATCCGACTAGAAAGTGAATTTGGCAAAGGGTCAGCTTTTACGGTCGCACTGCCAGTTGCCGAGCGTCCTGAGTAGGGCAACTTCCGCTAAATACCGCTTCGTCTAGTCAGGCTACACGTTGCGGTAATCAGCATAAAGATTTGCATCACCGATGATGGGTTCACTTAGGTCTTTAACGTGCACCCTTGTAGACTCTCGACAATAATTTTGCACTACATTAAGTTTTGGTGCGTGACAGATTAACCGTACACACTCATCACTAATGACCACTATCGACACAATTTTAAGGGTGAAAACGATAATCCGTCCGTCAATATTGAAGTTATGAGGGTCAGGCGATGTTCAGGGTTAGTGAAGGAAATAGCCTACGATTGAGATGTTCCGGTTACTGCTCAGAGCGGCAATTGATCCCCGCTCGGTTTAATTCATAACACCAGAGTTCGTTCGTGAATGCTTGTTGTTTCGGGATTTTTGGGCCGGATCGCTAATATTTTGTACCGAAATTTGCCGACAGACCCTTCACACAAGAGCTATCCCTCAATTTACTAGGCTGCGAAGCGCTCAGTATTACCAAGCGGGCGAACGTAGCGATAGCCGAATTCGCGGACAGTCTCGACAAGTCGTGGGTGTTTAGGGTCTTCTTCGATCTTGCCTCGAATGTACGAAATGTACAACCTGACACTATCGGTGGAAGTTTCCGTGGAGTTCGGTCCCCAAGCGAGATGGAGCAACTGATTATGGCTCAAAACCTGCCCCGGGTGCTTCAGTAAGGCTGTCAGTAATCGGTATTCAAGCGGAGAAAGCGAAATTTCGTTGCCTCGAACCGTGACGAGATGTGCGCTGTGGTTGATCGTAAGCGCTGGGTCAGCATAGACCTGCTCATCACGTTGGATAGATGGCATCGATGCCCGACGGAGATTTGCCTCGACTCGCGCCACAAGTTCATTTTTGGAGAACGGCTTCACGATGTAATCATCAGCACCAACTTGTAGTCCTTTGACTCTATGAGCTTCAGAGCCGAATGCTGTAAGAAAAATTATCGGGACATCGGACATCTGCCGAATCCGTTCGCATAGTTCAAAACCGTCCATACCGGGCATCTCAACATCTAGTAAGGCGAGATCAGGTCGAGTCGTGAAAAAGCTCTTGAGTGCCGCTTCACCACTTTCAGCTGTGATTGTTTCGTAGCCAGCCATTTCGAGCCGAGTCTGTACTAGCTCGAGGATATCTGGCTCGTCATCGACAATGAGGATTTTTAGAGGCATAGAAACTGACCGAAACCTGCTCTGTTAAGTGCTCGCATATGGCGCGTTAAATCTTCGTATGAATAAAGATTAGATTTGTGTCGGATTTTCTTCGTTCGTGTGAACCCCATGTTCACCTACGTGTTCACATATGGATTAGAGTTCGCTTGTTGACCCTGTGAGCAGTTCAGGGAAATTAGTAGACCAATCCTAATTTGCAACTATGACGTAACGTATGTGGTACCTACAACTTGGGGTCAGACATAGACTTTCACCTATATACCCATCGGAGATAGTTCTGAACGGCATCGCAAAATTTGATTTATTCCACCACGCGCTAACAGCAAAGTATCGACGTTCGATGTACGTCGTTGTGGGCCTTGTATTCTTGCTGTTCGTGGGCTGTTCATCGGAACCAATCGCCGATTTTAGTGCGACTGATGTCCTCGGTTCTGCTCCGTTCGAGGTTGCATTCATTCTTGGGGAATTCGCTGATGCTGGCAGTTACCGTTGGGATTTTGGTGATGGATCTGGCAGTACCGAACTTGAACCTACTCACACGTTCGAATTTGCAGGCGAGTTTATAGTCACCCTTACTGCAGAGCGAGGCGATGTCATCGCCATAGCGCAAACCCAGATTTCAGTGGTGCCTGGCGAGGCAGGTTGGATAGTAATTCGAGCTGACAGAACTTCCGCTTCGTCGTTCGAATCCGTTCAGTTCACCGCATGTGCGTTCGATGTGTTAGGTAACCCCGTGGGAGACGCTAATTTCATCTGGAGCGTCGATGATTCTGTCGGAGATATAGATACAAAAGGAAAATTCACAGCAGGGACTGATATAGGGCTGTTTGAAAATGCGATCACGGTCGAATTCGAACGACTTGGGGTAACAGCTTCCGATCAGGCCGATATCGAAATTACTGAAGGTTCTCTGCATGCATTTTCAATTGTTCCGAACGAACTTGATATTCGAGTCGGCAGGTCCGGGTCAATAAATGTTCAAGTAGTAGATGAAGCCGGGCACGTGCTGGATTCAGCGCTGGTGTTGTTCACGGCTGTGCGCGATGGCGACACAGTAGATTCAACTGGATTGTTCAAACCGAGCACGATGGCTTCAAACGGCGAAGTCGAACTGGTTAAAGTCGAAGTCGAACTCGATGGTGAAGTGATCGAAGCAACTATTTCCGGTGTAATCCGCCCCGGCATTCTGGATCAGGTGCACGTGTCGAATCTTCCATCCAGTCTTGAAATCGGTGAATCAGTTCAACTTGTGGCATTCGCCACAGATAGATTCGAAAACAGACTCGAAATAGACGAGCTAGTCTGGAGTGTTTCGGATCTCGAATTGGGCACGATCACTCAGTCAGGTTTGTTCACTGCTGGTACGATCGCCGGTTCCCACTCAGATTCAGGAGTTACCGCTAGAGCCACACTGAATGGGATTGATACGGTCACTGTCGCTCCGGTAACGATTGCTGCTGGTGCGGTTGATGCTATCCACATCATCCCTGACCACGACTCAGTTCCGATTGCTGCGGGATCACCATTTGTCGTCATCGCAACCGATGCACATGGCAACATATTGGAAATCGAGGCAGAAGAGTACGTATATGAGTATTCGGTGGCAGGTCGTGGAAACGAAACAGCTGTATTTATCGCTGGGTATGAGATTGGTGATTTCGAAAATGCCATCACAGTATCACTGCCGGCAGGTGTCGCAAAAAATGATTTCGACATAGTTACTCATTCTGACGTCAACATTAGGCAGAGGTCGTCAAACATCATCGCTGTGGAATTTATCGATCAAGATGGTGGCGGGATATTTTTTATCGATTTGGAGACGGCACAGGTAGGGCCGGCCGACCTTAGTTTTAACAACAATGGATTTGTTGAACTGGCTCCAGCGTGGTCGCCAGATGGTTCGCAACTGCTATACGTCTCTGACCCTACAGGTCAGTTGCAGGTGTACGCCCTTGATCTTTCGACGCGAGAAATCGTTCAATTGACCGATGTTGCAGGTGGAGTGTCGATGCCGAGTATTTCACCTGATGGGAACTCAATCGCATTTGTGAGCCTCGGTGGAGATGCTTGGCAGTTGTACGTGGCTGATATTCCCGGAGATGTAGTCACGAATCCGATCACACTGGAATCTTCAACGCGCATCAGCGACGATGACACTGCTCAACACATTCTTCCTTTTTGGTCACCTGACGGAACCCAGATATTGGCGTCTCAAAACACATCTGAAGGATTAGTGCGAGTCATGATGTTTGATCCTTTACTGATAAAACCCCCAGAAGTGCTGGGGCCATTCGGGAGCGTAGGCTTCGGGTGGACACCTGATGGTGCAGGTGTCCATGTTGGTCTGGCAACCAATGAAGGGGTTCTTGATATTGGGACTCTCGACCTTGATTTATCAAGCGCGGTGTTCGTCGAATCCGATCTGGGATTTTTGGTAGCGGCATGGTCGCCTGATGGATCAGAAATCGTCGCTATTGACTCGTTGCTTGGCGCTGGTTGGCTGGTCGATTCGGATGGAAGTGGCTTGCGGCGAGTCGTAGATTCTTCCGAGGTACCTACTCGGATGTCATGGCGTCCTAGGGAGTATGGCGACCCTGTTACAGTGCCTGCGTTCGAAGGCGAACCACAGATGCTTATCGCTGGCGATAAGCCAAGAGCGCCGATAGCAGCACTTGATACCTCGTTGAACTACTCAGCTGTAATATCAACTGACGCAGGACAGATCGAGATCGAATTGTTCGATGATGTTGCTCCAATGACGGTCGAAAACTTTATTAATCTATCTCGGATCGGCTTTTACGATGGTCTCGAATTTCATCGTGTGATCACAGGATTTGTTTCACAGGCTGGTGATCCGGTAGGAGATGGGTCTGGCGGTCCCGGATATACGTTCAACGACGAGTTTGGTCGAGGGCTATATCATGATTCTGCTGGCGTGCTTTCGATGGCCAACGCCGGATCAAATACGAACGGTAGTCAGTTCTTCATTAGTCATGATGCCGCAACCTGGCTTGACCCGTATGAAAATGGCGTTAAGAAGAACTGCGCCGACGACTCAGTCTCTTGTCACACTATATTCGGTCGGGTTACCAATGGATTGGACATTGTCACGGGGATGGCAGAGCGCGATCCTGAGACTGCTACGATACCGGGAGTGAGAATTCTGAGTATTTTAATAGCCGAGAACTAAGCGTTATTAGGCATACTCGCCTCCCGTACTCTGGATTAGATATTGAACCATGCACGGAGAATCGCTTGTCAGATCGAACAACGTTTCGTAGCCAAATTACACATCTTGAATGTTCACTGTCTGGTGAAACTGCAAGCCACGAATTTCCGCACCGCCTGAGCCCAAAAAACGGCAAACCATATTTGGCTCGTTATGATCTCACGAAGGCGGCAGAAACTCTCACGAAAGACTCGCTCGCTGGTCGTGAACCAAACATGTGGCGATATCGAGAAGTGATGCCCGTCATCGATCCTTCGAATATTGTGACGCTCGGTGAAGGCTTTACACCCCTGCATGTGGCTGGTCGATTGGGCCCATATCTGGGAATGAGCTCGCTGCTTATAAAGGATGAGGGAGTAAACCCGACTGGATCTTTTAAAGCTCGCGGACTGTCGGCTGCTGTATCAAAAGCACGTGAGTTAGGTCAAATGAAACTAACGATGCCCTCTGCAGGCAATGCGGCTGGCGCTATGTCGGCTTATGCAGCGGCGGCGGGTATCGAAGCACACGTTTATATGCCGAGCGACGCTCCTATGGCAAACCAGATCGAATGCCTAGCGTATGGAGCTGTCCTGAACCTTGTAGACGGTTTCATTACAGACGCAGGTCGAATCTCTGGTCAGGCGGCGGAAGAACATGGCTTGTTCGATGTATCAACCCTGAAAGAGCCATATCGAGTTGAAGGCAAGAAGACGATGGGTTATGAAATCGTCGAACAGCTTGGATTCGAAATTCCAGATGTCGTGATATACCCAACGGGTGGTGGCACTGGAATTATAGGTATCTGGAAAGCTCTTGATGAGATGGAGAAACTCGGGTGGATCGGGATCGAGCGCCCGAGAATGATTTGTGTTCAGGCCGAAGGCTGTTCACCCTTAGTGAATGCATACAAGAAGGGTGAAGAGTTCGCCGATCCTTTTCCCAACCCTGCAACTCTTGCCGCCGGAATGCGTGTGCCATCTGCAGTCGGTGACTTCCTTGTAATTCGTGCGGTACGTGAGAGTGGTGGCACTGCACTGACCGTGACGGATGATCAGATGATTGAGTCAGTACGAGATATGGCGAGATTCGAGGGAATCTTCCCTGCACCGGAGGGTGGAGCCACGCTTTCCGCACTGCAGATGTTGCTGGATTCCGGTGAAGTTGGGAAAGACGAACGTGTCGTACTACTCAACACAGGTTCAGCATTGAAGTACCTCGACGTTCTTGGGCCAGTACTTGGCCTCTAGCCACGGTCGAGGCCATTAGACATTTGGGAAATCCCAAGTGGTAACGTGGCTAAGCGTGCCATCGGGGAATGTTGCTGAATATTCGTTGGCAAGCATTCCGAGGATCACGGAGTTGTGACGAGCACCGTCATGCGGTCGACTCTGCCGTAGTGTGCCTTCGTGCTGGAATCCGATATGTTCGAACATTGCACGTGCTGCTGTGTTGTATTCCGGCACATCGACCCATGCTCTGTGAAGCCCAAGGTGCTCGAAAATGTGCTCAAGCATAGCGATTACACTGGAAATGCCGTACCCATGGTGCCATAGAGTTTTTAGGCCGATCAGTACCGAAATTTGGGCGTCGCCCAAGGCCTCGTCGATAGCAAGCTGACCTTCGCCGATATGCTCCCCGGAGAGCGTGTATATGGAGAAAATATCTCGGTGCGGTTCGTGATGAGGGTCGTGGAAAACTTCGTTCCATTTTTCGTCCGACGCTGTGATCATTACCTTGGGCTTATAGCCAAGGTGAGCGGCGTCGCCATAGGTATAACGACCGAACCAAGCCTCGGCAATTTCCGGATCGTCTAACCAGTCAGCGATACGCTGGACGTCTTCACGGGATACCGGGCGCAACTCAACTAATGAGGGCACTACGTCCTCCTTCAATCTGTTGTGTCAAAGCCGCGTTATGGTGGAATCTCCCGAACCGGGGGCATCCGTCATTTTTGGCCAGATACGCAGTATACCGGAACCAAATTTGCCGCTGTGATCAGATCACGGTCGATGCTCTATGCTTCCTGTTTTGACCGAAGTAGTTGTGCCGCCTGATACGATTCGTCGTCTAGGCCATATACGCAATGCTTGATCATGAGTATTTTTGGCCGCTCAATATGAAAAATGAAATCGAGGTAGACATGTCCGACCACTGGAAGATGGAAGCTGAGATCGAGTACTGCGTTCCATGCGGTTACGCAAACCTTGCAGCAAACATGGTTAGCGAACTGTTCCAAGCAGCGGGCCCGGCTCTTGCAATCTCACTAAAACCTGGACACAGCGGTGCTTTCAAGGTGACCGTTGATGGTCAAGTGTTATGGGACAAAAAAGAATCTGGTCGATCACCCCATATTATGGAAGTCAAAGATATTAAGGCGACTGTCGCAAATATGCTTGAGTCAGGCGCAGTAATCCAAACCAGCTAGTTTCACGAGCTTATTGGGGCTCGGACAATTTGGAGAAGTGGCGAAATTTACCGCTCGTCCCGAAGGAGATAGTTATGGCAGAAGTACCTGCAAAGG